>ENA-OQRB01000020-OQRB01000020.1-human-gut-metagenome-genome-assembly--contig:-NODE-20-length-112056-cov-26.072267_pt1 | contig 112056 bp, 85 predicted proteins | sample MGYA00243235_ERZ505100 | MGnify/ENA primary metagenome ERZ505100 (study PRJEB26097, sample SAMN02712145) | human gut metagenome | biome: Gut microbiome | host: Homo sapiens | place: Denmark...
AAAGAGACCGTGCTGAAGTTCTGCAATGACCAGGCAGATGAACTGCTTGGACTTTACATGAACCATTATAATGTCAAGTTTGCAACGGTATAATTAACTAGAGCCAACGCCACCTTTTGGAGTCCAAAAGGTGGCGTTTCAGCGTGTAAAAGGATGCCTTTCGCACGCCGTTTGTTATTCTTTTAACCGGTAATGCAAGACCGGGTTATTCTACGGCGTCAAGCAGTTCATTGTTTAGGTTCGATATGCAGATAATACTTTTCAGCCGCCAAGTCACCAGAATCATTTGAAAGCTGGTGCACCATCATCATGCGTGTGGTTTTGTTCTCCCAATACAGTTCGGCTTCCACGCCATTTTCCGGCAGGCATTTGAAAAGCTTTTCCTTCCCTTGGGCGTCCTGTCCTGCGCCCACATTGTCTTCCATCAGTTTCCTGATGGCTCTTTGTGCAGTCGTCAGGAAGTCGGAATCAGGTAAGAGCTTGTGGTTCACAGGTATGATTTCAGCGAACGGGTGGCCGTTCCTTTCCGTAATGTCGTTCACCTGATACTCATAATCGGTGTCCAGACGGCAATAGGTTGTAAGGTTCCGCGGATTCTGAAGTACTATTATTCCCCATTCAAGCCCCAGGAAGTCACGGTCGTACAGGGTCAGATTGAGCGAAGTTTCATATTCAACCTTCCCGTTACGGTAGCCTTTAAGATGATTCCTGATATTGCCGCTCTTGAAGAAGTGTGACGCCCATTGGGTAGTCAGGTGCATTTCGGAAGTGTCTTCTGTCGTGTTCTTGTCAAAGACTTTGTACGTATGAGGATAATTATCGGCGCTCCAGACGATTGAGTCGTAGTATTGGGTGAACTCAGGAAACCCGACAGGCGTGTAATTGCCGTCAATGTCAGTGATTCTGAATGTAACCAAGTCAAGCGGTGCCGGCAACAGGTTTTCAATGTCCATCAGCGGAGTAAATCCTTCCATGGTCATCTTGAACTTAGCTTCGTCGGGCAAGGTGTCAGAGTCGGAGCCCTGTCCATCCCCTTCCTTAAATGTCCTGGTAAGGCAAATCATTGCCCGTGCTTTTCTGTTTCCGTCATTTGCCGAGATTGTGATTTCCTTGTATGCGTCAGGTGCCCCCGGTTCCTGTTTGGGAAAATGGATTTTCAGCTGATTGGCTTCAACCTTGACGGTCGCCCATCCGCAATCGTATGTGTATGAATCGCCTGATATCGGATTAAGCACATCGTAATTCTCGCAAGTCATTACGATGTCGCCCTCGTTGCAGTTTGCTTCAAAGGAAAATGTTTCAATCCATCCAACGCTTCCACCTGTAAACTTAACATTTTCGGGCGTGAGTATTTCATAATCCCAGACCATCGGCGTGCCGGGCAAGATGTCATCCTTGTCGCAAGCCGTAAATAGCAGGCTGATGATAACCAGCAACGGAGTAAGCAGTTTATTCATTTCCATACAATTATTTCCTATTGGGGAATCATATAATTGTTACCTGTGGGACATTTTCAGTTCAAGCAGTGAGAGGATGTTGCCGATGTCTTCTTGCGATTCCGGTGTTATTGATAACGGTATCAGTTTTCCCGAATGCTTTATGTCAGGGAAGTCCCCGATTATCCTTTCAGGCAGGTGCAGCGCAGTCACGTCTGCTGCCGTCTTGTCTGTGAAGTAGACTGTTACCTTGAAATATCCGGGATAGACATGCAGCCATCCCAGGTTCTTCCTTTTGTACATCAGTTTTCCGAGCCAGGCTTTGCCGTCGTTGTAGTAGTTCCAGGCCAGGTTTACTTGTGCGGCTCTGCAGAGCAGGGTGTCCAGCAGAGGTTTCGTCTGTCCGAGGACATTCCCGAGTACGGTCTCGTCCGGCACGGTCAGCTTGTCGGTCAAGGCTAAAGAATCGGAAGCAGCTCCTTGTTTTTGAGTCATGGGTGACGCGGTTTTTAATTCTAACGCAAGTTAAGAATCCGTTGACTATGAATACAGGGCGGATACGCACTTAGCAATGATGCAGATTTCTGCCATAAGATTATTTTTGGATAAAATTAAAAACAGCTCCTAAATAATTGGGAATGTGGATGACACGGGTAAATGCGTTTTTCTGCGCGGTGCCTCTTTGGCTTACAGCTTGCCGCCGTAGCAGAGGTCGCCGGCGTCGCCGAAGCCCGGCACGATGTATTTGTGCTCGTTCATTCCCGGGTCGACGGCCGCGCACCACACGGTTGTCTTGTCGTCGGGGAAGGTCTTCTTGATATGCTCGATGCCCTCGGGCGCGGCTATCACGCAGGCCACGTGTATGCGCTTGGGCGTGCCGTGGGTAAGGAAGGCCTTGTAGCCCAGCTCCATAGAGCCGCCCGTGGCCAGCATGGGGTCGGCTATGATGAGCGTCTTGCCGTCGACCGAGGGCGTGGCGAGGTATTCCACGTGTATGCCCACTTCTGTGTGGCTGTCGTCCTTGTATTCGCGGTACGCGCTTACGAAGGCGTTGCCGGCGTGGTCAAACACGTGCAGGAAGCCGTTGTGGAACGGCAGTCCGGCACGGAAAATCGTAGCCAGTATTATCTTGTCGGCAGGCACATTGACCTTAGCCGTGCCCAGCGGCGTCTCAACGTCGCGCTCCTCATAGTTGAGCGTCTTGCTTATCTCGTAGGCCATCATCTCGCCCACGCGCGTAATATTATTACGGAAAAGCAGGCGGTTGAGCTGGTATTCCTTGTCGCGCATTTCGGCCATGTACTGGTTGATGATGGAGTTCTGCTTGCTTAGGTCGATTATCTGCATGGTGGTTAGTCTTTATTATTTGCTGTTGCAAAATTAATGCAAAACAAATAGTCTTGCAAGGTCTATACGCTGATTTATAGAATTTATTTACCGCTTTTTTGTTCATATACGCTGTTTGGATTTTAATGTTTTATATGTAATCGCTTTTGTTCTTGCATATTATTGCTTGTTTTGAAGATAAAAATATAAGATTTTTGTTTTTTAATTTTGAAAATTGTAAATATATATATATATCTTTGTAGCCAATCTAATTTACAACCAAATTATTGTGCAATTATGAGAAGAAAGTTTTTATTAGCATTGAGTTTGCTGACAAGTTTTTGCTTGTTTGCAACTAATGATGAAGGAGAGCAGGTTGGCCGGGCTTCCACCACTTCATCTTATTCGTTGATTAATCCTCCGAATAGCAGTATTACATGGACATTTGCCGGCAATCAAGTGATTTGGGTGAAAGTTGAGAATGGGAATGTATTAGGTGTGGCCGTAGATTTAACCTGTAATAATCATTCTCCAAGTCATCAAAATTATAAGAAAAATCTTATTTTATTGCCAAAAGGAAGTACGGAAGACATGCGGTATAATACGTTTGGTTATACGCCTATTGGTTGGAGCTTTTCGTTAAGTACAATTGCAGATGCTGCACTCGTTTACGGACAAGCACATTGGGATGCGTTTTAAAATGATTTAAATCGAATTTTATTATGAAGAAGTTTTTGTTTGTATTTATGCTCTGTTTAGTGGCGGTAGTATTGATCGGTTGCCAATCGGAAGCAAAAGATACTGTCCAACAGAAACCTACGGCCGCAACAGTTTCTGATTTGGCTAAGAAATATGTTGAGGACAGTATCTATATTGAACTTGACGTTTACGGATTGGCCGACGATATTGCAAAATCGCATACACGCTCAGCTTCAGTCAACCAAGAAGAGCAAGCTAAGATGAAAGCCGCGCTTTACAGGTTTTATAGCCATGTCGAACTTGTTGACGACACTTATGTCTGCAATTTGACCTCGGCTGAGGATATAAATGTGTCTCAAGGCGTTTATACGGCTTTGCTCAACAATCTTGCCGATATGAATAACGCCATACTGCAAGCCAAGAATGAAGGGAAAGAATTGTATATTCAAGATGTGAACGAAGCCTACCTTAATTCTCTTCTTGAATAATAGTTCTTTTGTGATAAAATTGTACCAAATCCACGGTCTGCCATTTTACTTGTGATATCGGCGGATTGTGGATTTTTGCAAAGTGCAAATTACAAAAACGATTCGGGCATTTTAAAATTTGGATACTTTAACCTAAAAACACTTTAAGATGGTGATTTTTACACACTTTGCTGTTTGCACCTATATAAAAAATTACTACCTTTGCAGTCGGTTTAAGGTGGATACCTTTATTTATTGATACGCTTAAGTTCAGGAACACAAGTAATTCACTTTTTAATATATTCATTAAAATGGCAAATTTAGATTTAAGCAAGTACGGAATCACAGACGTGAAGGAAATCCTTCACAACCCGTCTTACGAGGTATTGTTTGAAGAGGAGACAAAAGAAGGCCTGACAGGATACGACAAGGGTCAGGTGACCGAGCTTGGCGCCGTTAACGTGATGACCGGAGTTTACACCGGCCGTTCGCCTAAGGACAAGTTCATCGTCATGGACGAGACTTCAAAGGACACCGTATGGTGGACTACCGACGAATATAAGAACGACAACAAACCCGCTTCACAGGAAGCTTGGGCTGCTGTTAAGGAGATTGCAAAGAAAGAGCTTTCAGGCAAGAAACTGTATGTAGTAGACGGCTTCTGCGGTGCCAACAAGGACACCCGCATGGCAGTGCGCTTCATCATGGAAGTAGCATGGCAGGCTCACTTCGTAACCAACATGTTCATCCGTCCTACCGAGGAGGAGCTGGCAAACTTCGAGCCTGACTTCGTTGTTTACAACGCTTCTAAGGCAAAGGTTGAGAACTACAAGGAGCTTGGTCTGAACTCAGAGACTGCTGTTGTGTTCAACGTAACTTCTAAGGAGCAGGTTATCATCAACACATGGTACGGCGGTGAGATGAAGAAGGGTATGTTCTCAATGATGAACTACTTCCTGCCGCTGAAAGGCATCGCTTCAATGCACTGCTCTGCCAACTGCGACAAGAACGGCGAGAACACAGCTATCTTCTTCGGTCTGTCTGGTACAGGTAAGACTACCCTGTCAACTGACCCGAAGCGTCTGCTTATCGGTGACGACGAGCACGGATGGGACGACAACGGCGTGTTCAACTTCGAGGGCGGATGCTACGCCAAGGTTATCAACCTCGACAAGGAGAGCGAGCCCGACATCTACAACGCAATCCGTCGTAACGCACTTCTCGAGAACGTAACTGTTGACGCTGAAGGCAAGATCGACTTCAACGACAAGAGCACAACCGAGAATACTCGTGTTTCTTATCCTATCTACCACATCGAGAACATCGTTAAGCCTATCAGCCACGCACCGGCTGCAAAGCAGGTTATCTTCCTGTCGGCTGACGCATTCGGAGTTCTTCCTCCGGTATCTATCCTCGACAAGGAGCAGACCAAGTACTACTTCCTCTCAGGATTCACAGCTAAGTTGGCTGGTACAGAGCGCGGCATCACTGAGCCTACTCCTACATTCTCAGCTTGCTTCGGCCAGGCATTCCTTGAGCTGCATCCTACAAAGTATGCTGAGGAGCTGGTTAAGAAGATGGAGAAGAGCGGCGCCAAGGCTTACTTGGTAAACACTGGTTGGAACGGAACAGGCAAGCGTATCTCAATCCGCGATACCCGTGGTATCATCGACGCTATCCTGAACCACTCAATCGACGCTGCTCCTACGAAGACTATTCCTTACTTCAACTTCGTTGTTCCTACACAGCTTGAGGGTGTTGATCCTAACATCCTTGACCCGCGCGACACTTACGCAGAGGCAAGCCAGTGGGAAGAGAAGGCTAAGGACCTCGCAGCACGCTTCATCAAGAACTTCAAGAAGTATGAAAGCAACGAGGCTGGTAAGGCTCTCGTAGCAGCTGGACCGAAACTCTAAGAAATAATATAATTTATCATCTGTAACTCTACGCCCAGGTTCTATCCTGGCCGTAGAGTTTTTGTCTATTATAAAATGAGAATGGTATATATGAAAAAGCTAAAATCTTATTTATTGTTTTTCTTTGTCTTTGTATCAGTAGCTGCAATGATGTCAAGTTGCGATAATGATGACATATATTCAGAATATACCCCTGAAGAAAAGCCCGACAGTATTAAGTTGCCTTTTGTGATGGACCAAAACCATGACAGCGTGACTGTGGTTGTTGACGGCAAGACGTACACGATTACTTATGGGAAAAGGAAGTAAGATATCAATTTACTTATGAGTTTAATTAATATGATTAAGGATCAAGATCGAGGAATGTGAAACCGGTTTTCCTCAATCCATCCTGATTGAAGATTTCTGTATTCACAATAAGGCGCACTACTTGCGGGGCGTGCCTTGTTTTGTTTGTCCGCATATATAATAAGGTGTGGCGGCTGTCAGCTTTGCGTTGATATGTGGCTAAGGCGTTGTTACGCTATAAAATAGCCCGTTTGTTTGGACGGAATATATTTTATTCGTAAATTTGTAGACAGTGGCGAGGCTGTCACCACTGTGCCCGGACCGCCGTGTGCAAGGTTGAGCCGGCAGCCTGTATTTTTAATCATAACCTTTTAAAACCATCAAGAACCATGAAACATGCAACGCTGTTGAAAACCATCGTCTTCGTATTCTCAATCGTGTACGCTACCGCGTCGGTAGCCCAGGTGGCACGTCCTTTCAAGGGAGCCTGGTATTCGGACGACCTGTATGTGGACATCGACTTCTACGGAAAGACCATCTCTGACCCCAATTCAATGGACGAGGACCCCTGTGCGGGCATAATAAAGATAAAGCCCGAGATTAATTCGATGGCTTACACCATCGAGAACCTGAATGTAACAGGCAGGAAAGCTACTGCCACAGCCTATTTTGCTGAGAAGAACTCAAAACTGACATTCGAGTACATGCAGGACGGAAGCATTAAGCTGACCAGCAGCGACGGCTTTTCATACGTTGACGACGGACTGGTGAAGCTGCCCAATACAACATACGTGCTGCGCAAGGCGGCGCCGTTCAGCGGCACATGGAAGCTGGCCAAAGGCGACGGTCAGATAAAGATGAACCTCTATAGTAAAGAGATGTTCGAGGACGACTACGAAGGCAACAGCCGGCAGTGCTACGGGTCGATATACATAACCTACAACAACGGTATGTATGTGGACAACTGCTTGATTGTCAATAAGAAGACTGACGGCAACCAGGCCGTAATAGAATATCTTGGAGGCCGCGACGGCAATACATACAGCGCCACGCTGGTTTACAATCCGGCAACGAAACAGGTAACCGTGAAGCAGCCCAAGCTGGTCAAGGCCACTAACGAGATTACGGAGTGTTATGTGACCGACGGTCTCGTGTTCGTCCGCCGCTGACAAAGCCTGCCACGAGTAGTTCATATTGTTTTAACGGTCCGTCAAACCGCACTGGTTCGCGGCTTGACGGACCGTTCTCTTATGATGCGATGGTATAAAGGCGTGCCGTACTCGGGCGACTGCGTTGGCGTCAGGATGCCTTAAAGCGTGCTGCTGTTTTCATTGACGTTGATTTATATCAAAAAATACTATTTTTACGACAAAAATTTGAGTAAAAGCGATTGGCGTCCACGTTTAATGCGTATATTTGCACACGTGTTCGTGAGAATGCTTTTCATAGGTTAGTAGTTTGATAGATTTTAAGGTAAAGATTATGTTATTAGATTTTGAAACAACAACCGTGCTGGCGTTGGCCCTTGTAATGGTTGACTGAATGATATCATCACATCCGTTGACACCAACATGAGTTAAGAAAGTTTTTAAAAGGCAGGCATGAGTGACTCACCCCTGCCTTTTTTCGTTTTATAATGTATTTGTATGCGGCCAATGCGCCGGCCTGCGCACAAAGCCTCATGCCGACGTGTGCCAGACATTCACAAAATCATTTAAAAATCATTTTAATGTCTATAAAAAAGCCCAATTTCAAAGTATTTTAGACAATAAAGGAGATAAAAGACGTTCTATTTAAGGAATTCTGATTAAATTTGCAGCTAAAAACATAATAATGTAAATAATGAAAAGGATTGTCAAACCTTTTGTAATATTGATATCAGCGATAGTCCTTATGTCTTCGTGTCTGGGAGACGACGATGGCTATAACGACTTTATTTTATACAGCGACACGGCTATAACATCCTTCTCGCTTGGTACGTTGAACCGCACGATGTGGACAACTTCGTCGACGGGCGAGGACAGCTCGTACGTTGACGAGATAGGCTGCAGCTCGTATAAGTTTTACATAGACCAGCTGAAACGCGAGATTTACAATCCCGACTCGCTGCCCGTGCACACCGATGTGGCGCACACGTTATGCGAAATCGAAAGCAAGAATTCGGGCATAGTAATCCTTGTACACAAGGACATAGAGGGTAAGGACTCGCTTGTTTACTTCAACAGTTCCGACTCGATAGACTTCACCGAGCCGCGCGAGTTCCGCGTATATTCGCTCGACGGTGCTGCATACCGCTCTTACAAGGTGAGTGTCAACGTGCATAAGGAAAATCCGGATTCGATGAACTGGCACAGGTTCGTCGCCCAGGATGCGTTTACCTCGATGGACTACATGAAGGCCGTTGCACTCGGCGGGAACTTGCTCGTGTTCGGCGAGCAGGACGGAGCCACGTCTGTATATTCAGGCACTGACGCAGCTGGCATGGTATGGACCAAGCTCGACACCGGCATGGCGCTCGACGCCGGCGCATGCCGCAACGTCATTGTTAAAGACGGAACGATATACTCCATAAGCGGCGGCAACATTATTCGTTCATCCGACGGCAAGTCGTGGACAGTTGTGGCTCCTGCCGGAGTCAGCCGGCTTCTCGGCACCGGGCGTGGTAAGTTTTACGCAATGGACGCCAATGGCGGCATAGTGTCGTCGGCCGACGGAGCGTCGTGGACAGCCGACGCCGTGGTGGGCGACCGTGCATATCTGCCTTCGGCCGACTTCTCGCTCGTAATCATGCCGATGGGTACGTCGGCAAGTTCGGAGAACATCGTGCTGGCCGGCAACCGCGGCCTGTCTGAGCATCCTGAAGACTCGGTGGCAATGGTGTGGAACAAGATTGAGGAGTATGCCGAAAATTCACATACCCATTCATGGATATTCTGCGGCGAGGACAACGGCTACCGTCTGCCGCGCCTGTCAGGACTTAAGATGGCGTCATACGGCGACGTCCTTATAGCCTTCGGCGGCCGTGGACTTGGCACAAGCACGGCAAAGGCATACTCGCAGATATACGTTAGCAGCGACAACGGCCTTACCTGGCATTCGGACGGCAGCTATTACCTGCCTGAAGGATTCACCAACGGCGGCAGCGATGTGACAGCCATGACTGTCGACGACGACAACCACCTGTGGATAATCTGCGGCGGTACGGGCGATGTGTGGCGCGGACGGCTCAACCGGCTCGGTTGGGACGAGGAGCAGACATCGTTTACCGAATGATACAACAACCCTAGAACCAAGTCCTTGCCCATGAGAAAAATCCTTTTAGCAGCAGTCTTGATGTTCGTTTCGCTTGGCGCCAAGGCCCAGGACGAGTACGAATACAGGATGGAAATAGGAGCGGGTGTGGGCATGGTGAGCTACGAGGGCGACTTCAACGGCAGCATATTGAAAAACATGCGGCCGTCTGCGTCGTTTATATTGAGGAGGGTTTTCAACCCCTACATGGCTTTGAAGCTCGACTATACGTACGGCACCCTGGCCGGAAGTTCGGCCGACGTGAAGACGTGGTATCCCGAACTGGCCGACAATCCGGTGGAATTCAAGAATACCGTGATGGATCTGGGCCTGTCGTTTGAATATAATTTCTGGCCTTACGGCACCGGCCGCGAATACCGCGGAGCCAAGCGGATAACGCCTTTCGTATTCCTCGGCATCGGCGGCACTTATGCAGATACTAAAGGCGGAAGCGTCTTTACGGCCAACATACCGATAGGCCTGGGCGTTAAGTATAAGATAGCCAAAAGACTGAACCTCGGACTTGAGTGGGCCGCCCACTTCTCCTTGAGCGACAAGCTCGACGGAGTTGAAGACCCTTACGGCATAGAAAGCAAGGGGCTGTTCAAGAACACGGACTGCTACTCGATGCTGAAACTCACCCTGACTTACAGCTTTATGGCAAAATGTAAAATATGCAACAAGGATGACTGAAACTAAAATCGACATGAACCGCATACCGCAGCACATCGCCATCATCATGGACGGCAACGGCCGTTGGGCGACAGAGCGCGGCAAGCAGCGCAGCTACGGCCACCAGGCCGGAGTTGACACCGTACGCAAGATAACATCGGAGTGTACAAGGCTTGGTGTGAAGTTCCTTACATTATATACATTCTCGACTGAAAACTGGAGCCGTCCGGCCGACGAGGTGGCAGCCCTCATGGGACTCGTGCTAAGCTCGCTCGAGGACGAGATTTTCATGAAGAACAATGTACGTTTCCGTGTCATAGGCGACATGGGGCGCCTGCCTGCCGAAGTCAGGGCCAAGCTTGAGGAAACGATGGAACACACGCGGGGCAATACGGCAATGACAATGGTTGTCGCCCTTAGCTATTCGTCCAAGTGGGAGATAACCAACGCCGTTAAGGATATAGCGTCTGACGTAAAGGCAGGCAAGATAGGCCTTGACGATATAAGCGAGGATATGATATCGTCGCGTCTACAGACAAACTTCATGCCCGACCCCGAGCTGCTGATCCGCACCGGCGGCGAGTTGCGCATTTCCAACTACCTGCTTTGGCAAATAGCTTATTCCGAATTGTATTTCTGCGATACTTACTGGCCCGACTTTGACGAGGAGTGTCTCCACAAGGCCATCGCAAGCTACCAGAACAGGCAGAGACGTTTCGGAAAGACCGAGGCGCAGGTAGAAAACAACGATTAATACAAGACAATTTTGACAGACAAGATGAACAAGGTAAAAGGATGCGTCATGCTGGTTGCCGCAATGCTGTTCTGCATCGGCGCGGCTGCGCAGGTTAAGATAGAGAATCCCGACATTTCCTATGCCGGTACTCCCCGTACATGCTACATTGGCGGCATGACAGTGTCCGGCGTTGAAGGATACGAGGACTATATGCTTACGGGTATTTCGGGCTTGTCGATAGGGCAGAGGGTTGAAGTGCCCGGTTCAGACATCTCCAACGCCGTGAAGAACTACTGGCGTCACGGACTGTTCTCGAAAGCACAGATTGTTGCCGACTCGATTGTAGGCGACAGCATCTACCTGCACTTTTACCTTGCGCTGCGCCCGCGAGTGTCGACCATCAATTACGAAGGCGTGAAGAAGTCGGAGAAGGAAGACCTCGAGGCTAAGCTCGGATTGTTGAAGGGCAGCCAGATAACTCCCAACATGATTGACCGCGCCAAGCTGCTGGCGAAGAACTATTTTGACGAAAAGGGCTACAAGAACGCCGACATAAACATAATGCAGCGTGAAGACGTAGTCAACAAGAACCAGGTAATCCTCGACATCATCATCGACAAGAAGGAGAAGATGAAGGTGCGCAAGATCATAATCGAGGGTAACAAGCAGCTTGCCGACAATAAAATAAAAGGCGGCCTGTTCAAGAAGGGCGCTTTCAAGAAGATTCACGAGGCGGGCAAGCTCTCGTCGTTCCTGAAATCGAAGAAGTACACGCCCGAACGTTACGAGGAAGACAAGAAGAACCTTATCGACAAGTATAACGAGCTGGGTTACCGCGACGCATACATCGTGCGCGACAGCGTGTGGAACGTAGACCCCAAGCACGTCAACATATTCATAGAGGTGGATGAAGGCAAGAAATACTACATCCGCAACATAACGTGGGTGGGCAATACGGTGTTCACGACCGACTATCTGAGCCGCATCCTCGGCATGAAGAAGGGCGACGTGTACAACCAGAAGCTGATGAACAAGCGACTGTCTGAAGACGAGGACGCCGTGGGCAACGAGTACTGGAACCGCGGTTACCTGTTCTACAACCTGCAGCCTACCGAGGTCAACATCGTGGGCGACTCTATCGACCTTGAGATGAGGATTGTCGAAGGCACTCAGGCTCACATCAGCCACGTGCGCATCAACGGCAACACGCGTATTTACGAGAACGTGGTGCGCCGCGAGTTGAGGACCAAGCCGGGCGACCTGTTCTCGAAGGAGGCACTCATGCGTACCTTGCGCGAGCTCGCTTCAATGGGACACTTCGACCCCGAACAGATAAATCCCGACGTGCAGCCCAACCCCGAGGAGGGTACGGTGGACATCGACTGGGACCTCGTACAGAAGTCTAACGACCAGCTGGAATTCTCGCTCGGTTGGGGACAGACGGGCGTTATAGCCCGTGTGGGCGTTAAGCTCAACAACTTCTCCATGGCCAACCTGTTCAATAAGAACAAGGAGCACCGCGGCATCATGCCCGTGGGCGACGGCGAGGTGCTGTCGTTCGGTGCACAGACCAACGGTACTTACTACCAGTCGTACAACATTTCTTACTCAACCAACTGGCTGGGCGGCAAGCGCCCGATACAGTTCACCGTCGGCGCTTATTTCTCAAAGCAGACTGACGTGTCGAGCAACTACTACAACCAGGGTTGGATGAACAACTATTACAACTATCTGTACGGCGTCGGCAACAGCTGGAACAATTATTACGAGAACTATTACGACCCCGACACATACGTCAAGCTTCTCGGCGTATCGCTTGGCTGGGGCAAGCGCCTGCGCTGGCCTGACGACTACTTCCAGCTGTCAGTACAGCTGGCATACCAGCGCTACATGCTGAAGAACTGGCGCTACTTCATCGTTTCAAATGGTAACTGTAACAACCTCAACCTCGGCATAACGCTCTCGCGTATCTCTACCGACAACCAGCTTTATCCCCGCCGTGGTTCAGAGTTCATGACTTCTATGACAGTCACTCCGCCTTGGTCGCTCTGGGACGGAAAGGACTACAAGGGGCTTACCGAAATATACAACTACGAAGCATCCAACGGCCAGGCCGGTTCAGACAAGGCTACAGCCGCACAGCGCGAGAAATACCGCTGGGTTGAATATTACAAGTGGAAGTTCCGCTCCAAGACATACACCGCCCTCACGAACGGCCAGAAGTGCTTTGTGCTTATGACTCGCGTTGAGTTCGGTATCCTCGGTGCTTACAACAAGTACAAGAAGTCGCCGTTCGAGACTTTCTACATGGGTGGCGACGGCATGAGCGGCTACTCTACCGGCTATGCCGAGGAAACCATCGGTTTGCGTGGTTACGAGAACGGAAGCCTTACCCCGTACGGAGCCGAGGGCTACGCTTACGACCGCTTCACGCTCGAGTTGCGCTACCCGTTCCTGTTGGGCAACACTACAATCTACGGCCTGGGCTTCCTCGAGGCCGGTAATGCTTGGACAGACACAAAGAAGTTCAATCCGTTCGACATGAAGCGCTCAGCCGGTGTCGGTGTGCGTATATTCCTCCCGATGGTCGGCCTTATGGGTATCGACTGGGCCTACGGTTTCGACGACGTCTTCGGCCGCAAGGGCGGCAGCCAGTTCCACTTCATCCTCGGACAGGAGTTCTAAATCTTTGACTGCATGTAAGACCAAATTAATTCGCCGCAGGCAGGTGCAGTCGCCAATGAGGCGTCATCATGCCGGCGGAGTACGGTAAAAGAGAAAGGAGACAGATATTATGAGAAAGATTATCATTGCCGCCGTGATGGCCCTTTGCGCCGTATCGGCCAGCGCGCAGAAGTTCGCGCTTATCGACATGGAATACATCCTTAAGAACATTCCGGCCTATGAGCGTGCCGACGAGCAGCTCAACCAGGTGGCCAAGAAGTGGCAGGCTGAGGTCGACGCGCTCAACACCGAAGCTTCGACAATGTACAAGAACTACCAGAACGAGGTGGTGTTCCTCTCGCAGGAGCAGAAGCAGGCGCGCCAGCAGGCCATCAACGAAAAGGAGAAGCAGGCTGCCGAGCTGAAGCGCAAGTATTTCGGTCCCGATGGCGAGCTTTTCAAGAAGCGCACCAGCCTGATGACGCCCATTCAGGAGGAGATATACAACGCCGTAAAGGACATCTGCGACCTGCGCGGCTATTCGCTCGTGCTCGACCGCGCGTCAGACACTGGCATCATCTTCGGTTCGCCCAAGATAGACATCAGCAACGAAGTTCTGTCAAAGTTGGGTTATTCAAACTAAAAAACACATCTTTAATATATAAAAGACGTGTAATATAGTATATTTTACATATCTTTGCAGGCAAATTAAAAAACCAAATTGAGTAAGCAATAAAGAAAAAATGAAAAAGTTAGTTTTAATGTTACTTTTGTTTGCGCCCCTTTCGATGTTCGCGCAAACGGCAACACCCAAGTTCGGACATGTCAATGCACAAGCCATCATGGAGAGCCTGCCAGAGTTCATCAAGGCACGCGGCGACCTCGAGGCACAGTCAAAGCAGTACGAGAACGACATGAAGGCCATGCAGGACGAAATCCAGCGCAAGTCTGACGAGTATGATAAGACCAAGAGCACTATGAACGAGACTTCGCGTGCCGAAGCCGAGGCTGCGCTCAACCAGCTGATGCAGAAGTTCCAGCAGGCTTACCAGGACAACCAGCAGGCCCTCCAGAAGGCACAGCAGGAGAAGCTCCAGCCTATAATGGGCAAGATAATGACAGCCATCAAGAACGTAGGCAAGAACGGCGGTTACGTTTACATCATGGACGTATCAGGCGGCATACCTTACATCAGCGAGACTCTGAGCAAGGACGTTACGGAAGACGTCAAGACAGAGATGGCAAAGCTGAAATAACATAATACTTTAGCAAGCAACGCTTAAGGAGGGAGCTAAAGCAGTTAAAGACACAATCGTTGCCGCATGCCGGCTTTAAGGCGTCGGCATCAGTCTTTAGCTCCTTTGGCTCCCTCGGTTGCTTTCGGCGCAGCAGCCGTACCGCGCAGGGCGGCACTACCGCAGGCGCATTTATTCCAAAAGCCTTTTTTAATTCACCTGAATATGAACAACCACCATTACATGCGAAAGTTAGTCCTCCTCATGTTAGTCGTCGTTGCCACAGTGGCAGCCGACGCACAGACCCTGAAGTTCGGCTACCTCAGCTACCGCGAGGCCATAAAGTCCATGCCCGGATACGCCGTGGCACGCCAGAACCTCGAGTCGCTGCGCAACCAGTACAGCGAGGAGACAAAGCGCTCCGAGGAGGAGTTCAACCAGAAGTACGAGCTCTTCCTTGAAGCCCAGGGCGAGCTGGCAGCCCCCATCCTGAAGAAGCGCCAGGCCGAGCTGCAGGAGCTGCTCGCCAGGAGCGTCGACTTCAAGAAAGAGGCATCAAGGCTGCTCGCCAAGGCCAAGGCTGAAATGTTCGCCCCGCTTAACAAGGAGCTCGACGCCCTGCTCGCCCGCATAGCGTCGGAGCGCGGCTACGCCTTCATACTTAACACCGACGGCCACGCCCTGCCATACGCCAACCAGGCCTTCGGCGAGGACATTACAGCCATAGTCAAGGACGCCATTGCCGCGCCGCCCACCACTGACACGTCGGCAGACGGCCAGACAGACATCGTGGACGAGGTGGACGAGGCTGCCGCTGCGACCGCCGCCGACGAGTTTGGCGAAGTAAGATAACACATGACAGCCACGCGGCGACACACTTGCCGCAAACATAACGACCATGAGCAACCAAGCAGCACCAGGCCCGATAGGGGTCTTCGATTCAGGCTACGGCGGACTGACCATACTGCACCAGATGCGCAGCCTGCTACCGCAGTACGACTACCTGTACCTCGGCGATAACGCACGCGCCCCCTACGGGCCGCGCTCGTTCGACGTGGTGTACCAGTTTACGCGCGAGGCCGTGGTAAAACTGTTCTCAATGGGCTGCCACCTTGTCATCCTGGCCTGCAACACGGCCTCTGCCAAGGCTCTGCGTACCATACAGCAGAACGACCTGCCCGTGCTCGACCCCACACGCCGCGTGCTCGGCGTGATACGCCCCACGGCAGAGTGCATAGGTTCTATTACGCAGACGCGCCACGTGGGCATACTGGCCACCGAGGGCACGATAAAGAGCGAGAGCTACGTGCTCGAGATACAGAAACTCTATCCCGACATCAGCGTCTCCGGCGTGGCTTGCCCGCTGTGGGTGCCGCTGATAGAGAACAACGAGTACGACACGCCGGGTGCCGACTACTTTGTAAAGAAGCGAATCGACGCCCTGATGCGCCTCGACCCTGACATCGACTCGATAATACTCGGCTGCACGCACTATCCGCTGCTGCTCGACAAGATACTGAAGCATACCCCGCGCGGCGTAAGGATAATACCGCAGGGCGAGTACGTGGCCGAGAGCCTGAAAGACTATCTCGCGCGCCATCCCGAAATCGACGCCTGCTGCACCAAGCGCGGCTCTTGCCGCTACCTTACAACCGAGAACAAGGACAAGTTCGCCGAGTCGGCGAAGATATTCATGCACGAACCCGTCGCCGACGTCGATACCATCACCCTTGCGTAGTGTGGGGGTTTGCGGTTGTGGGGTTTTACGGTTATGCGGTTTTACGGTTTTTGGGTTATGAGGTTATGCATTTATTCCGAACGCATTATCATTCCGAAAGTTTATTATTCCGAACGTGTTTTTTACCGAACATTTTTTCTTGTTCCTTACGCCGAGTCAGCGTTAGGTTTACGGTAATAATGCGATAGGCAGCCTTTTGCGTTGTAAAAGGCTGCCTATCGGCGTGTAAAAGGCCGCATTTTGCAGCGCAAAATGCGGCCTTTTACATTGATGGATGTTTTGCTTACAGTTGTTAAATGTTTTCCCGTATGTTTATAAAAATATTTAACGAAAATTTGTTTATTTAGTTTAAAATGATTATATTTGCAGGGTTATTCAACGGTGAAAGCGTTTTCAGCCGTTTTTGTATCACTTAAATTTATTATGCTTATGAAGAAGTTATTACTCACTACGGCTTTCGTGTTGTTGGCGTTGGGCGCTTCGCCCCAAGGGCTTAAGAGCCTGATACCCGCCTCGGTGTTGGCCGGCGAGACGGTGACGGGGCTTAAGGGCGGACACAACGTAGGGAACCTCGACCTCGGGAAGGCGCGCAAGAGCGCCGCGGCGCGCGCCGCAGCCAAGGCCCCCGAGGGCGAGAGCCGCATGTTCATGCTTTTAGACTATGAGCCTGTGAGCGGATTTACTGAGGAGGACGGAGCCGAAATCGCATTTCCGAGGATAAGGAAGCAGGAACTGGTGTTCGCCGACGACGGCAAGGTGTACATCCCCAACATGATGCTTACCTCGGCGCTCGGCGAGGGCTGGCTTGAGGGCGTTTTCGACGGCGACGGCAACATTGTGATAGAGCCGGGGCAGACGGTGGCCACGTATTCAGACCCCGAGTTGGGCATGTCTAACGACTTCATCCTCAGCACGGTAGACTATTCAACGGATGGATACCAGCCCGGCAACGAGCCCATAACGCTGTATTTCGAAGACGACGGATATTATCTGCCCGAGGGCCAGTTCCTCGGCCTGTTCAGGGTCGACGAGTACCCGTTCCTGCCCATGCCTATTTACACGTTGCAGACGTATTGCTCGGATTTGGCTTACGGCGACGTGTCGGCGCTTGGCGAGCCGGTTGAGTATGATTACACTTGCGACGAGCTTACGGGCGAGGCTGCCACGGGGCTTACGGGCACGGTCGAGATGTATTCGGAAGAGGACATGAACATCTCAACGAGCCTGCTGCCGGCTTGTCCCGACGCAATGATGATGTTCATCGGCTACGCCGGCAAGGAAGACATCATGGCTTACTGCACTACCGTGGCTGACGACGACGCGTTGTTCATGGGCTACACGGCTGTGGGCGGAGGCGCTTACCAGACGGCGTCGTTCATAAATTTCTTCTACAACGGAGCCGACGGCTCTTACGACTGCGAAGACGGCTTTACGCTGGGCGACTTCTTCGTAAATCCGCTCAACGGCACTTCGGGCTTCAGCTGCATGTACGGCAACATGTCGCTCGTTCCTTCCGGAACCGCGGGCGTCGGTTCTGTCGGCGCTGCCGGAGGCCGCAGCGTGGTGGCCACGGAGTATTACGACCTCTCTGGCCGCCGCACGGGCAAGGCCGCCAAGGGCGTAGGCATAGTCGTAGAGAAATACGCCGACGGCACGAGCAGGGCCGTCAAGGTGGTCAGGTGAATCATTTGACGTTGTTATAAAGTAGATTTTTTCATATTAAAGTAATTTTTTTAAGTTTACTCCGGTCGGCCGACGTGATGTCGTCCGGCCGTTTTTGCGTCTGTGGGGATATTGGGGTGGACAAATAAAATTCGGCACAACCCTTTAAAATAATGTGAGTTCGGCATAAGGATTATTCCACAAAAAGTATCGTTGTTGCATTGGATATAACGTCATTTCGGTATAAGAAGAATATAATCATTCTAAAAACAAAATGCCACAGACTTCTTACGTTTTAGAATGACTTCATGTTCTAATTTCTTATACCGGACTAACGTTAGAATAAATAGATGTGCCGAATAGTGGTTCCTTATTGCCGTGGCGGCGTTACTTCACGCTAAGTTTTATCGTGTCAGCGCCGGCTTTCAGTATCACTACGCCTTTCTCTCCGCGCGTGTCGAGCCGGGCCTGTCCGGCTGCTGCGCGGGCGGTGTCGAGCGCGGTGCCTTGCAGGCTGTACAGTGTGGCGGTCTCGCCGTCGGCCAGTCCGCTTACGGTCAGCGTGCGCCCGTCGGCGGTTACGAGCAGGGCGCGGCGCGCTTCGGGGGCTGCTATGGCCGTAGCGTCGAACGAGCCGTCAAAGAAGTATAGCGTTGCCGTGGCCGCGTCGCTGTTGGCGTATCCCTCGGCCGATGCGTACACGCTGATGCCGTAGGCTGCGGCCAGCGTTACCGTGCCCGTCTCGGTGTAGGCTTCGGCCGAGGTGGCGTCGTCGGCGGTTATGGTGTAGTGGTATTTGGCTCCCTCGGTGGCGCTGGTGAACGTCAGTTGCTTGTCGCGGTAGCTTATCTCGGGCGTGGCACATTTCTCGATGGTCACGGGCTTGCCGTCCTCTATGATGTACTTGAACTGGTTCCACGGCTCGGTCGCCTTATATGCTTCGGCCGTGCCCTCGGGTACGTGCAGTATGGCTTCGGTGAAAATGCCTTCAAAGTCGATGGCGGCGACATGTACGTCGGTCGGCTCGTCCCATTTGCAATATACGTTTGCAAGGCTGCTGCACTCCTTGAAGCAGGCTCCGCCGAACCATTTAAGGCTTTCAGGGAATGATATGGTTTCGAGGAGAGTACAATCATGGAAGCAATCATTACCTAAGCTCTCCATGCCTTCGGGTAATGTTATTGACTTAAGTTTTTCACATGAATAAAAACAACGGTTGCCGAGGGTTGTCAGCGCATTTGACAAGAATGCCCATTCGAGCCCTTCGCATTGGTTGAAACACTCTTCCTCCACGCTTGTAACGCTGTTGGGCAGGATGATGTTCTTTAGGTTTGAACATTCATTGAAGCATGCTCTTCCGAGTTTTGTCAGGCTGTTGGGCAATGAGACTTCGGCAAGGCTTTTGCATCCACTGAAACATTCGTCTTCAAGGGCGGTTACCCCGTATGGCACGTCTATCGTCTCTATCGCATCGCACCCCATGAAGCATGCCTCGGGTATCGACGTAATGCCGACGGGGAGCTTTACCGACCTCATGTTGCTGCATACGTAAAAGGCGTAACTGCCTATCGAGGTAACGCCGTCGGGAATTTCAATCGAGGTGAGGCTGTGGCAGCCCGACATGCAGAACTCTCCTATTGCGGTGAGGCTTTCAGGTAGCGTCAGTGTCTCGAGTAGGCCGCAGTTTTGGAAACTGTATTCGCCTAACGTCGTTATGTCTTCAGGCAGTTTAATTGATTCTAAAGAGCCGCACCCCGAAAAACATGAGTTCCCCATTACTTTTATGCTGTTGGGCAGGGTGATGTTTTTTATGCGGCCTTGATCTTTAAACGCCGAGTGCGACAGGCTTGTCACGGTGAACACCGCCCCCTCGTAGTTCACCGTCTCGGGTATTATGATGTCGCCTTTGAGCTATTCAGTCTGTGCCATTACGGTGGCTTCGCCTCCGGCGAGGTAATACCTTATTCCGTCGATAGTGGCCGTTTCCTGCGCAAGTGCGCATAGCGGCGTCATGCAGGCCGCGATGATTGTTGTCAATGCTTTGTTAATGGTTGTATGGTTTAGGTTTGTTTTATAAAAAAACAGGGATGCGGACCAACCGCACCCCTGTTTGGTAATGTTAATTGTCGAAGCTGAGTTTGTAGGAGGGGTGTCGCCGCCCGTATTCCCAAACCGGCTCCGGTTGTATTCTTTTTTTAAATGTCTAACGACCGGTTAGTTGATAGCGTCGTTCAGCTCGGTGCCCGGCTTGAACTTGATTACCTTCTTGGCAGCTATCTGTATCTTCTCCTTTGTGGCAGGGTTGATGCCTTCGCGTGCAGGGCGTTCGTTAACGCTGAATGTTCCGAAGCCTACCAACGATATCTTGTCACCGGCTACGAGCGCGTCCTTGATTGCTGCAACGGTAGCATCGAGAGCCTTTTTCGCATCGGCCTTTGAAAGTTCTGAGCCGGTAGCTATTTTTTCGATAAGTTCTGTCTTGTTCATAATCAATCAGTTTAAAATATTAATGTTTACTGTGGTTTTTGCCTATTTTCATCGCAAATATAGCCTATTCATTTCATTCGTCAAACAAAAAATAAAAAAAAGTGGGGAATTTAATGAAAAAAAGTTGGTAAACAAGCGCTTTTATGCACAATGACAGATATTTTTCGTACTTTTGCCGTGGTTTACCATAAATGATTAAATTGACTTAGTATGTTCAGAATTCCTACGATAACAAAGAATCTGCTGATTATCAACGTCTTGATGTTCTTCGCCACCTGGGTGTTCGCACGCCAGGGCGTCGACCTCAACAATCTGTTCGGCCTGCACTTCTTCCTTGCGTCCGATTTCAGCCTTTACCAGCTGTTCACCTACATGTTCATGCACGCCAACTTCACGCACATATTGTTCAACATGTTCTCGCTGTGGATGTTCGGTTGCGTTGTCGAGAACGTGTGGGGCCCCAAGAAGTTCCTCTTCTATTATCTTGCCTGCGGCGTGGGCGCCGGCCTCATACAGCTGCTGGCGCAGTTCGGCGAGTTTTACGTAATGGCTACCGACCAGATACCGGGCTTCGGCTTCGGCGACGTGATGACCGTTGCGCGCAACAGCCAGGCCGTGCTCAACCTTTGGACCACCGTAGGCGCGTCAGGCGCCATCTACGGCATACTGCTCGCGTTCGGAATGCTGTTCCCCGAGCAGCGCATGTTCATATTCCCCCTGCCCGTGCCCATCAAGGCAAAGTGGTTCGTGTGCATTTTCGTAGGCATCGAGCTGTTGTCAGCCCTCGGTACGAGCGGCAGCAGCGTGGCCCACTTCGCCCACTTGGGCGGTGCGCTCTTCGGCTATATTATGATAAGGTATTGGCGCAACAATCCCGGAGGAGGCAGCTACGGCCGTTCGCGCGGGCAGCAGTTCTTTGACCGCATGAAGGACAACTGGGAGCGCCGCAGCCACCGCAAGGCTGACGAGACGAGGCGCGGCGACAATCAGCGGCGCGAGTCTGACTGGGACTACAATGCGCGCCGCAAGGCCCGCCAGGACGAGATCGACCGCATACTCGACAAGGTGCGCCGCAGCGGCTACGACAGCCTTACCGACGAGGAGAAGGCCAAGCTCTTCGACGGCGGCAAGTGACTCTGCACTCATAGCGCCGGCGAGGCGCTGCCGGGGCGGTGCGTCCATACTTAGAGTACGCCCCTTACTGTCACCCAATTCCACGTCCAATGCTTAAGAAAATAAGGAACATAACGCTGCAGATGACGGCCGGAGCCAACGTGGCCTCGATTGTGCTGATGCTGTTGGTGGGTTATTCCGACCGCCTCGACCCTGTGGAGCATCCCATACTTGCCAACGCCGGGCTGGCCTTTCCCGTGTTCCTCTTCATCAACTTCTGCTTCCTCGTGTTCTTCCTCATATTCAGGAAGAAGTACGCCCTGGTGCCCATAGCCGGCTTCATCCTCGGCTACCAGCCCATAAGGACATACTGCCCGCTGAACATTAGGCGCGACGTACCGGCCGGCGCCATAAAGGTGCTGTCGTACAACGTTCACGGCTTCGTGCCCGGCAAGCCTGTCGACGACGGCTCAGACCCGATACTCGATTACATCATCGGCAGCGACGCCGACATAGTCTGCCTGCAGGAGGCACGGCTCGACGGCCGCATACTCAACTGCGTGAAAGGCGTCTACGAATATGCCGACTCCGTAATCCACCCCGCACATTCAGACTGCCTGGTGCTGCTGAGCAAATACCCCATACTGTCGAAGGAACACATCGAGTACAAGTCGAAGGGCAACCTGAGCGCCGCCTTCAAGGTCGACATCGGCGGCGACACGGTGACCGTGGTAAACAACCACTTCGAGACCACAGGCCTCTCGAAGTCAGACCGCGCCGGCTTCAAGGACATGGTGAAGGGCAAGTCGGGCAAGGACACCATCAAGGCCGAGTCGAAACGCCTTGCGCGCAAGCTCGGCGAAGCCGTACGCATACGCGCACCGCAGGTGGATGCCGTGGCCTCCTACGTCAAGGAGTGCCACGGTCCGGTGATACTCTGCGGCGACTTCAACGACAGCCCCATATCATACGCCCGCCGTACGCTCGGCAACGTACTGACCGACTGCTACATAGCGTCGGGAAACGGACCCGGCATATCATACCATCACAACGCCTTTTTCGTGAGGATAGACAATATCATGTGCTCCGCCGACTGGCGCCCTTACCGGTGCAAAGTTGACAGAAGCAACGGATATTCAGACCATTACCCTATTTATTGTTGGCTCAAAAGGGTAGAAAAAGGCGAAATAGGCAGATAAATTGACAATAATAGCGCTTTAAATTTCCCAAAGTTTGAAAAATTATTTATCTTTGCACGCTATAATGCCAATGATGAAAAAACATCAAATTAATTATAACAAAAAATGCAAAACAAAGGAATCGTAATTGTCTTATCCGTTCTTCTGACACTTGCAAGCATTTTTTATCTCTCGTTCTCTGTGGCCACCAGCTATTATGACGGCCAGGCGGCGAAGATAAAGGATCCGATAGCTCAGCAGGACTATAAGGACTCTGTGAAGTACCTCGGCATTTACTCATACAAGAAGTGCCTCGAGACGCAGATTGGCCTTGGTCTTGACCTGAAGGGCGGTATGAACGTCGTGCTCGAAATCTCCGTGCCCGACGTAGTCGACATGCTTGCCGACCACAAGACAGACGCCGCTTACGTCAAGTCGATGGAGCAGGCAAAGAAGGAGGAAGAGACGAGCCAGAGTGACTTCATCTCGCTCTTCATCAAGTATTACCGTCAGAACGCGCCCGGTCACAGGCTCGCTGAAGTGTTCGCCACACAGCAGCTTAAGGGCAAGGTCAGCACGCAAAGCACTGACGCCGAGGTAGAGAAGGCACTGCGCGCCGAAGTGCAGGCAGCCATCGACAACTCTTACATCGTAGTGCGCAACCGTATTGACAAGTTCGGCGTCGTACAGCCAAACATCCAGAAACTCGAAGGACAGGAAGGCCGAATAATGGTCGAAATGCCTGGTATCCGCGAGCCGGAGCGCATACGTAAGCTGCTCCAGGGTAGCGCAAACCTCGAATTCTGGGAGACATATAACAGCGAGGAGGTAACTCCTTACCTTGTACAGCTCGACCAGGCCGCAGCAAATGTTGGCGGCGCCGGCGAGAAGGCCGACACTACGGCAGCTGCCGATACAGCCGCTGCAAAGCAGACTGCCACGGCTGATGCCGCCAAGGCAAAGCTGCAGCTTAAGAAAGACGTGGCCGGCGAGACCGCCAAGGCTGACGCACAGACTGAGCAGGCAAAGAAACTGCACCCGCTGCTCTCAATGCTGCAGACCACTCCGCAGGGCGCACTCAGCATCGTTGGTTACGCCCATGTACGCGACACTGCGGCCATAGACAAGATAATCTACTCTGAAGAGGCCAAGCGCATACTGCCGTCAGACGTCAAGCTGATGTGGAGCGCCAAGCCTACAGACGGACTTTCTGCCAAGAACATCTACGAGCTGCACGCACTCAAGGTCACTCAGAGCAATGGCCGCGCACCGCTCGAGGGCGACGTTGTGACCGACGCACGCGACGAGTTTAACAGCGTTACAGGCCGTCCTACCGTCAACATGACAATGAACTCTGACGGCGCACGCCGCTGGGCATCGCTCACCAAGGCCAACGTAGGCCGCGCCATAGCAATCGTTCTTGACGGAGTTGTTTACAGCGCACCGCGCGTAAACGGCGAAATAACCGGAGGAAGCTCTGAAATCAGCGGCAACTTCACCATCGAAGACACCAAGGACCTTGCCAACACGCTCAAGTCAGGCCGCATGCCGGCTCCCGCACGCATCGTGCAGGAAGACATCGTAGGCCCGTCCCTCGGTGCGCAGTCCATCGAGCAAGGCTTGATTTCGTTCGGCATAGCCTTCATCATCCTTATGGCCTACATGGTCGTACTGTACAACTTCATCCCCGGCATGCTGGCCAACATGGCCTTGCTGTTCAACCTGTTCTTCACGTTGGGCATCATGAGCTCGTTCCAGACGGCCCTGACCATGCCCGGCATCGCAGGTCTGCTGCTGTCGCTCGGTATGGCGGTCGACGCCAACGTGCTCATCTACGAGCGCGCCAAGGAAGAGCTTGCCAGGGGTCTGGCCGTCAAGTCGGCCATCGACGCCGGTTACAAGAACGCCTTCTCGGCAATCTTCGACTCCAACCTGACGTCAATCATCACGGGCGTAATCCTCGCCGTGTTCGGCACGGGACCGATCAGAGGCTTCGCCGTTACGCTCATCATCGGTATCTGCTGTTCGTTCTTCACCGCGATATACATGACGCGTCTCGTATACGACCGTCAGATGAAGCGCGACAAGTGGCAGAAACTCACCTTCTCGACGGCCGTATCGCGTAAGATGCCGCAGAACACCAACTTCAACTTCATGGGCAAGTCAAAGCGCTCGCTTACCATCTGGGGCGTGCTTACGTTAGTGTTCATCCTCAGCTTCATGTTCAGGGGCTTCAGCAAGAGCATCGACTTCACCGGCGGCCGCAACTACGTGCTGCGTTTCGAGAAACCGGTGCAGCCCGAGCAGGTGCGCGACGCCCTCGACGGCGCGTTCGGCGAGTCCACTTTCAACGCCATAGCCCTCGGCGTTGACGGCCGCAACATCCGCGTGACCACCAACTACAAGATAGAGTCCAACGACCAGAACGTGGACGACGAGGTGGAGAGGATACTCTTCAACTCGCTCACGAAGGCCGGCCTTGTCACCCAGACTGACATATCGAAGTTCCGCAACCCCGACATCCGCGAGGGCGGTTCGATCATCAGCAGTGCAAAGGTGGGTCCGTCGGTGGCCAAGGACATCACCCAGGGAGCCGTCATCAGCGTGATAATCGCCATCATAGCGATATTCCTCTACATCCTGTTGCGCTTCCGCAACGTGGCCTTCTCGCTCGGCTCAACCATCGCGCTGACGTTCGACACGCTGTTCGTGCTCGGCGTCTACTCGCTGCTGTGGGGGCTCGTACCCATGTCGCTCGAGGTCGACCAGACGTTCATCGGAGCAATCCTTACCGTCATTGGTTACTCGATAAACGACAAGGTGGTTGTGTTCGACCGTATACGTGAGAACATGGGCCTTTACGCCAAGCGCGACCGCTGGACGCTCTTCAACGACTCGTTGAACCAGACGCTCGCCCGTACCATCAACACCGGTTCGGCAACGTTGCTCGTGCTGCTCATCTGCTTCTTCTTCGCAGGCGAGAGCATCCGCAGCTTCTCGCTGACGATGATTCTCGGTATCGTCTTCGGTACGTTCTCGTCAATCTTCATCGCGGCTCCTGTGGCTTACATGACACTTGGCAGCAAGGAGAAGAGCAAGGGACGTGTTGAGAAGGCACAATAAGCCGTTGGAATAAACAAAGGAGCCTCCAGGCTCTACAATAATAAACAAGGCGGACGCGCATCGGGCGCGTCCGCCTTGTTTGTTTGCATCCGGCGCAGTTGCGGAAGGTAGTCTTTTGCCGGTTAAAAGATAACCTTTTACAGGCCAGGAGGTAAGCTTCCGGGCGCTCAAAGGTATGCTTTTGTGGCGTAGTTTGTGCCGGCCGTTATTGGTGCCGGGCATGATAAAAGAGCCATTCCGGTGGCATTCATCTGACTCCGGAATGGCTCTTTTTGCCTTGTTGGTTACAATCTGTAACCTGTTTGCATTAAATTTCCGTTTTTATGCAGTGCTAATCCTCGTCTTTCACGTATGTTTCTATCACGTTGCCGTCGTATTCAGCCCGTTTTGACAGCCTTACGTTTCCGGGCATTTGCGGTGCGCGCGTGCCTCCGGTAACGCTCTTGGGCGATGTCTCGACACGTATCTCGTCCCACCAGTTGTCGTCGTCCATGAAGCGTCCCAGCGTTTCGGCTCCGCCTTCCACGATGAGCGACTGCACGCCTTTGCCGTGAAGGAAACTGAACAACTGGGGAATGACCGGCCGGCTGAAATCTGCATCGGGGCTGAACGGGCGGTTGCGGTCAAGCGTAACGGGCATTGGGTCTGGGCCGCTCCACAGCCTTACGTTAAGCTGCGGACGGTCGCGCTCTGCCGTTACGCGGCCAACGAGTATGGCGTCGTTCTCGGCGCGCAGCTTGTGGCAGAGCATTTGGGTGAACGGCGTCGACAGCATCGTGGGCTTGAAGCCGTCGTCGATGTATCCGTTGGCTGTCATGCACCATTTCAGTATCACGTAAGGGCGCTTGTGCGTGTTGAAGGTGAAGAACCTCTTGTTCAGCGCCTTGCATTCCTTCTCAAGGACTCCCACGGTCACGTCGATGCCCGCGTCGCGCAGTTTCTGTATGCCCCGTCCCTGCACTTTGGCGAAGGGGTCGACGCATCCCACAACTACACGCCTTACCCCTTTCCTTATTATAAGGTCGGCGCAGGGCGGCGTGCGGCCGTAGTGCGAGCATGGCTCGAGGCTTACGTATAGCGTGGCTTCGGGCAGCAGTGCCTCGTCGGCCTTGCTTACCGATGCAAAGGCGTTCACCTCGGCATGTCCTTCCCCGCAGCGCACGTGGTAGCCTTCGCCTATTATCCTACCGTCTGCGCCAACTATCACAGCCCCTACCATGGGGTTGGGCTTGGCGTTAAGCAGACCGTTGCCTGCCAGCTGCAGGCAGCGGCGCATGTATGTCTCGTCAGTTGGGTTGTGTTCCATGCTGCAAAGGTAATAAAAAGGCTTGAAACGGCAAACGCATCTAAACACTCATGCCGGTGTGTCAGGATGGTTAAGACAGTAGGCTTACTGGTGATAATCTGTAAGTTGGCATGCCCTAAAACCTCTTTAACGAGCATGTAATGCGTGGTTTATGATGCCTTTCATGATGCCTGCACTTATGTTTGGTTACGGTTTAAAACGAGTTTCGCCTTTTTTGGCGTATAAAATTGCGTTTATGCCTTTTTTCAGGCATTTGGTGTAAAATGCCAATTTTCAAGTTTAATTTTATGAAAACCTTTACGTTTAGCATTATGTCGTTAATTTTACTAAAATTATAGCGTTGTGAATACCTGTTTACCATAAAAAAAGATAATATATCAACATTGTTTGTGACAAAAATAAATTGTTACATTGTAAAAAAATGTTGCGTTTGTTAAACTCTGTTTTTGCAGTTTTTTTTCACATAAAAAAAATTTTTGTTATAATCTTTTTATTTACCTTTATGCACTGAAAAGAATGTTAGTATGTTTTATGAAAATAATCAAGGGCCGCATCAAGCGCGGTGAATGTCTCTTTACGGTGTAGTTGAAATAGATTATAATATAATAAATAAGGTGTAACAATGAAAAAAATTTTTACTCTTTGCCTGTCAATGATGATGGGCTGCATGGTTGCTAGCGCACAGGCGCCAGCAGATGAAGTATTCCAGTTTACAGACTCGAAAGGAACAGTCATTAAGGATGGTTCCAATATTACGAGCAAGGAAGTCCATGTCATAGACTGGGGTATGGGTGATGAATACCTTGAGTATCAGGTAGCCTCGGGTGTATACCTCTCTAACACGTCTGATGCTCTTGCAGGATTGGTACTCTCTGGCGAAGTGAAGTCGGCAACTAACGGAACTGTGCAGCTTTGTTTCCCGATGAACTGCGTTAATCTGAACCCGGGCCCGTTTACTTCTGATTTTGATGCGATTTATCCGACCAAGGACAATGAGTCACTCAAGGACATACAGCTCCACCTTGCGGTTAGTGACAAAGACGCTGAAGCAAAGGCCGAGATAGAGTTGCAGGTAATACGTTACGACGTTGCCTTCAATGATTACGGCATGCCAATAAAGGGCGAGAACTCATATCCCGGTTCAAAGATTACTGTCAACCTGGTTTATGACGGCACAGCTGGCATCAACGACGTGACTGTAGCAGGCGACAGCAAGGAAGTGGCACGCTACACACTCGACGGCCGCAAGTTGTCAGCTCCGCAGAAAGGCATCAACATCGTGAAGTATGCCGACGGACGCACTGTAAAAGTTGTTGAAGACTAATCATTCTCTATTTCATGCGTTACCCATGGGCAGCCATGGGTAACACATGAAAACCAAGACCTCATTCCATTATTTACCTTAACCTTAGAATTGAAAAACTATTCCTTAATTTAAGTAAAAGTAGTTATGTTAAAAAAGAAAATCTATTTTTGCATGTTCCTGTTAGGGCTGTTGCTCTGCAATATCGGCGTAAGGGCACAGTCTGATACGGAAGCACAGGTTATTCCTGTCAACTTTCCGCAGTCGTCTGGATACTTCACCTCCCTGTCAGACAACGGCTTGTGGGCTACATCTGTTTCCGTAGACGAGTCTAACGCAACACTTGTAGGTTATCCTTATTTGATTAACGCCACCACGGGCGAGATGAAGCAACTGTGGACAGGCTCTAACGCCATCGGCTTCACGGCAAACGACGTTACCGACGATGGTAAAATGGTTGTCGGCAGCGCCGACGGCCATCCGGCATATTATGATGTCGACGCAGGCAAGTGGGTTAACCTGCCGGGCGACGGCGAGGCTCTCTGTGTAACTCCCGACGGAAGCCGCATAGCAGGTTTCGCATTCGGCGGCGACGACGGCCAGGGCATGTTGCAGAACATGGAGCTGCCCAGAGTCTGGGACCGTCAGGAAGATGGCACATACCGCCAGCTTGACGTTGATTCAGAGTTGGAAGGCTTCCCGCGCAAGGACAAGTTCGGATCACTTACCAACATGCGCCGCATACAGAACATGAGCGCTGACGGCAAGATATTGGCAGGTGCCATGAACTTCGTTTACGTAGGCCAGAACTGTTATTATGTTTACAACAGCGAAACAAAGAAGACTGTTTATGTAGACAATCTGCTGGCAGACAATTACAAGGGCGGCTCGTTCATCGATGAATCAAACATGAGCAACAACGGCGCTTACATGACAGGTCTGTCGCAAATCATCGACAACAGCACGACCGAGGAGTATAATGCAGCATACCGCCTGAATATAACCGACGGATCGTTCGAGCTGTTCAACACATATTCAGACGAGAAAGACCGCGGTGGTTTCGCCGTGTCCAATAATGGAACCATCTTCGCATCTTCTCCTGCCGTAAACCCCGTACGTTACCTTTATGTACTTTACGGCAAGCTGTGGTACGGTCTTGATGAAATAATGAGCGGCCGCTACGGCATCAACATTTACGAGAAGATTAACCAGGAAATGACCGGTTACGCTGTTGATGTTTCTGACGACGAGCACGTGCTTATCGGTATGAGCCAGACCATGGGCTATGGCTATATTATCCGCCTGCCGGAGACTTTCACCGAAGCAACTTCTAAAATCGACCCGCTTGAGGCATTCTCTGTATATCCCGCAGCAGGTTCAGCATTCGCACGTTTCAAGGAAGCCACGATTACCTTCTCGAAGCCGACCTCAGTTGTTTCAGGAAGTATGGCCCAGTTGCTTGACGAAAACGGCCAGCTGGTACGTAATTTCAACATTTCGCCCAACTCTGACGGCATCAGCTTCGTAGTAGGAGGAATACCTACGACGTTGGAAGCAGGCAAGAAATATACCGTTTACTTCCCTGCCGGAACATTCCAGCTTACAGCCGACAACAGCTACAAGAGCAAGGAAATCCGTATCAACTATGTAGGACGCGAGAACACTCCTGCAAAGGTTACAAGCATGTCGCCCGCTAATGGCGCCAACGTGTCTGAAATAAGCACTTCACAGCCGGTACGCCTGACGTTCGACATGGATGTACAGGTTGCAAAGAACAAGGACGTTCCTGCCGTTGCCTACCTCTACGAGGGCGACAGCGAGACTCCTATATGCGACCTTGTAATTTCAACTTCAGGCAAACAGGTTGCATTGGCACCTGCCCTTCGCCGTTACCTTAAGCTCGGCGTGGACTACAAGGTTGTTATACCCGAGGACGCTATTACCGACATAATGGGTGACTGTGGAAACGATGAGATAACAATCAACTACCATGGCATGTACGAGGCGGAAGTCGTGCCCGGTGGCGAACTCTTCTTCGACGACTTCAACGACCCGTCGGTGTCAATAGCACGCTACCTCCTTTACGAAGGCGACCACAACACTCCGGCTTCAGTACCTGCATCATGGGAGTTCGACACGGACAACACTCCGTGGAACTTCACTATCCGCAGCACCGAAGAGACTTCAGACTATTGCGCGGCTTCACACTCAATGTACAGCCCGTCAGGCAAGTCTGACGACTGGATGTCTCTGCCGCAGCAGTACATCGAGAACGGCGACTTCTACCTGAGCTTCGACGCACAGTCGTTCCAGTTCTCTAAGAACGATTCTCTCAAGGTATACATCCTCGAGGAAGACGGCGGTTATGTAAACTTCACGCAGGACCTTTACAACAAGTTCAAGACCAACGGCAAGCTCGTATTCAAGGAGAAACTGACTCCGGGCAAGTCGCAGGACGAACTCGAGGGCGACTGGACAAACTTCGAGATACCTCTGTCAGACTATGCAGGCAAGTATATCTACATTGCCTTCGTTAACGACAATGAGAACCAGAGTGCAGTGTTCCTTGATAACGTCAAGATATATTACCGTGGCGACTTCATCCTGAGCACCACCACAGCAGAATCTGTTGTCGACCAGCAGGCTATCGACGTTACCGCCCAGGTAAACGTATCAGGCGACAAGACATACAACGACCTTACCGCAACGGTTACTTCAGGCGACTTTACGTCAACCTATACTGCAACAGGCCTTAACCTGACCAAGGACAGCCCTGCTTACACAATCAAGTTCCCGGAGCAGATGCCTCTCAAGGTCGGTGAGGAGAATTCTTACACGGTAACTGTTAATCTTGACGGCACACAGCTCTCACGCACGTCTTCAGTAAAAGACCTCGCGTTCCAGACAACCAAGCGTGTGCTTGTCGAGGAGGCTACTGGCCAGTGGTGTACCAACTGTCCGCGCGGCATTCTCGCACTTGAGAACCTTGAACAGTTGTTCGGCGACGATGTAGTGTCAATCGGCGTACACGGTACAGGTAACTCAGGCCAGGACATCTTTGCATACGATTCATACTGCAACTCTCTCGGTTTCACTGCATTCCCATCAGGTGTAGTAAACCGTATCGACACGCTTTACCAACCTACAGCCGTAATTTACGGTGAAACAGGCAGCTACTACTCGTTCAACAGTCCTTCGGGCAACATGACGTTCCTCGACATTGTTCAGCGCGAGTTCTCGATGAATCCTATCGCAGAGGCCGACATTAACGTTACCAAGGCTGACTATGATACGCAGAAGAAGACCGTAACCGTTGACGGTGGCGTCAACTATGCAGTCAACCTCAAGAACCTCAACCAGAACATCCTGTTCGTAATCGTTGAGAACGGTCTTGAAGGCGTTCAGCAAAACAACTGCTATACAAGCACCGACCCGCTCATGGGCCGTTTCGGCAAGGGAGGCGAGCTCGGACAGCCTAACCCGACTGTAACATTCAACCATGTTGCACGCCGCGTGCTTGACGAATATTATACAGGTATGGCAGGTCTGATTCCTGTTAATGTCACAGCCAACTCTCCTGTTGAATTCACGCTTGAGCGCACAGCTCCTGACAATGTTGTCAACTGGGCAAACGCAGAACTTGTAGTTGCAGTGCTCAACAACAACACCGGCCAGGTTGTGAATGTTGTCAAGGTTCCGTTCACCATTGACGGTACTTCAGGCATCGGTTCGGTTAATGCTTCAGGCGAAGATATCAGTATCAACTCTGATAACGGCATGATTAATGTTAATGCCTCAGGTGATGTAAATGTGGCCGTATACGACGCAAGCGGAAGTCTTGTAGGCACTAAGGCCGGTTCAGGCCAGGTTAGCATCGCTACGGCTAATGGCGGACTTTATATTGTCAAGGCTACCGTTGACGGCGCAAGCGTTGTCAAGAAAGTGGTAGTAAGATAATACCTCTTGATAATGTGTGGGCGGGTGCCTTACGGGCGCAAGCCCACGCATGGTTGCTAATATTTTTATTAACTAATAATTTATTTACGTATGAAAAAGTTTTTACTATTATGTCTTACAGCCCTTATGTGCTGTGTGACCGGTGCTTGGGCCATCACGGGCTCAGGTACGGAGAGTGACCCTTACGTAGTGCAGAGTGGTGACACGTACACAATCCCCGCTTCTACAACGGTCTACATCTCGTTCACTCCGACCGAGGACGGAACGCTCAACCTTGCCCAAAGCGGCTGGAGCATGCTCGGCTGGATGGTCAAGGGACCTAACAATGCCGACTACGGCCAGTACGTAGGCATGCAGGAGAACTACGGTGACGTAAAGAACACCGACTTCCCCTCAATGCATGGCGGTGAGACTTATCTCATCAAGAACAACGGCTCGGCTTACTCAGACGAGACCATCACCGTGACGTTTACCTCTAACGCCGCCGACCCCAACTACTTCAGCGTGGCTTCCGTAGAGCCGGCTGAAGGCTCAACGCTGACCACTATGAGCGACGGCGATGTGATCAGCATCACGCTCGACAACCCCGTGACTTACCTCCGCGCCCGTATCGACGGCAGCGTCAACGGCTACGTGACCGAGGTTGAGGCCGTACCCGTGGGTGAGGGCACACCCGTGCTCGATGATGAGGGCAATCCCGTAGTTTTCGTTGACCAAACTGACCCCGAAAACACTTACGAGCTTAAGGAGTACACCCAGTGGACCATAGGCCCGAGCGATGCCGGCGACGGCACTTGGACGTTCTATCAGGGCGAGACTTACACCGTGACCTTGCTCTCATACGAGGACAAGAACGCTTGGTACAACATGACTCCGAGCTTCCAGACCACTCTTACTTACGTGGGCGGAACAGAGGCGGAGAAGTTCTCTGACATCAAGATTGTAAACGTAACTCCCGACCCCGACGAGACCGATGTCACCAAGATGCTCAGCTCTGAGAACCATGTTGTCACGGTTACGTTCAGCGGCGTGGTAGACGAAGTTGACGCACACATCAACCTCGGTTACGGTGCTACAAATCCCGTAAACAACATTACCACTGAGGTTGTTGACGGACAGACCGTGGCTACGATCGACGTGCCCGTATTCTCGACCGACTATGAGATAATGCTCGCCGTACACGCTACGGAGAACGGCATGGAGCTTAACGACGAAGATCCCGTTTACCCGGGCACCTTCCAGGAAGGCTGGTACACCTTCGCGATGCCCGTGGCCGACGGACGCAAGGCTCTCATGGAGCTTACTTACGAAAACTTGACCCCGACAGACGGTGCATTTGTCGATAAGCTCGACAAGCTGACGTTCACCGTAGGCGAGACTACCGACGAAGCACTCGGTTCTACAAGCAAGGCTAAGGCTTACGTGCTCAACGCCGAGAACGACACCGTGGCTGACATATTGCTGACTTACGAGGGCTTCAACGTTACCGCTCAGGTATGCGAGCGTGGCACGGTTGACAACTTTGAGGGTACCGGCACACCGGCCGCCATCACCGAACCGGGCAAGTATACCGTAGTGATCGACTCTATCTCGATGGGCGACGGCAACTTCGACGAGAACTATCCGTGGCTCAAAGGCTACTCTGGAGTGGGCCACACCAACCCGACTTGGCGCTGGACTTACAACGTAGTTGACGAGCTTGCGTCAGTAGAGAGCATCGACCCGGCTCCTTACGAGGTAGGCGGCGAGTGGAGCGAGGAAATACCGGCACAGGTACGCATCACGCTCAGCACGAGCGACATCGACACCGAAACGATTACCACGATAGCCACTTACGGCGGCAACCAGCGCGAGTTCCTCGAGACAACGGTTGAAAACGGTAACGAGCTTGTAATCAAACTCACCGAGACCGTGAGGGCACAGAGCCGCGTAAGCCTCATCACCAACGTGACGACTACCGCCGGCCAACCCATCGCTTACAACGTTCCCGACGGTGAGGCACAGGCCATTTACATGGTTTACCAGCTTGACCGCGCTACAATGGAAGTAGCCGAAGTTGACCCGGCTGACCGCAGCACCGTAGAAAGCCTCTCAACTATCGGCATAACAATGTCTGAAGAAGTAGGCAACCTGAACTACGACAACACTGTAACCCTGGTAGACGCCAACGGCACCGACTATTCTTGCGCTATCGACTACGACGGGGATAACATGGCCAAAGTCGTGGTAACTCTTGACGACGAGATAACCGCCGACGGCACTTATACGCTGACCATACCTGAGAAGACCATCTTCAGCATGAATGCCGACTTCGGCTACGTTGACCAGTACGGTAATCCCGAGGGCGACTTCTACAACTCAGAGATGACATTCGTATTCTACATCGGCCAAGGCACGGGCATCAGCGCAATCAAGACTGACGCCGACGGCAACGTCAAGGTTTACACCATCGACGGCGTTTACGTAGGCACGGGCAAGGCTGCCGACATGCTCAACAACCTGCCGAAGGGCATCTACGTGGTTAACGGCACTAAGATAGCCATTAACAAGTAATACCATTTACGGCTGCATGCGCGGCGCCTTAAGCGCGCGGCGTGTGCGCCTGATACTTTGCGGAGACCGTGAGCGTAGACTTCACGGTCTCTTTTACTAAAGACAAACCATTAAACACCTTAGCAAAGACATGAAAAGAATCTTATTCGCGATTTTTACAGCCCTGCTCGGCTTTACCGGTGTTTCGGCCCAGGTACGGTTTACGCCGATAGAGTTCACAGCCGAAGAGCCCGCGTCAGTAGAGCTCGAAACGGGCATCAACTATTACACGTTCACCGCGCCTGAAGACGGCTTGGTGGAGTTTAACGTAGGCTGGACCAGCACGCTGGTCTATCAGACCGACGCACAAGGCACCGAAGACACGAAGGTGATGTTGGCCAAAGACGCCGACGAGAATGGCTACATTTACCGCATGACGGTAGAGGCCGGCAGGAAGTATTACGTCAGCACCAGCATCGTGATCGACCCGTTGACGATGACCGTGGGCTACGCCAGCGAGGTCGACGCAATCAAGCTCAGCGCCAACTATGACGACGGCGACGTGTTCAACATGATTGGCAGCAACCTCGAGATAACCATCGACCGCCAGGTGTCCATCGACCGCACGCTCGTCGTGCTGCCCGACGGCAGCGAGGAGGACGTTCCCGCCGACTGCATCAACGCCATCTTCGTCACACAGTATTATTACACGATAATGTTGCGCGACCTTATGGACTACCTCATGGACGGCGGCAAGATAGCCGTAGGCGACAAGTTCACCATCCGTCTTGAGGGCATTGCCGACGCCAACGACCCCTCGCTCATCTACGGAGAGGACGGCTCGTTCTCTGTGACTCTCGAACTCGGCGAGATGCCGGCCACGCTGCTCGGCATCGACCCGGCCGACGGCTCCACCATCTACACCTACTATCCCGAGGGCGGCGAGGACGGCTTCTTCGTGTTCACCTTCTCCGAGCCGCTCAACGAAGACAAGACAGGCGTCGACGTTCTCTTCTCGTGGGGCGACAAGGAGGCCGGCTCTTACGAGGAATACCACCCCGACTTCACCATCGAGGGCAGCACCGTCACCGTTGACATCCGCGGCATACGCATACCCGAAGAGGTGGAGGGCAGCCGCGGCATGAACGGCAACACGCTCGTTTCGCTGGCTATAACCGGCCTTACCACCGCCGACGGCGGAGGCGTGGAGACCAACTACCCCAGCTCGGGTTCGAGCGGCATCCTCGCGTTCTATTCGGTTGTAAAGCAGGAGATTACCTTCATCTACGACTTCATTCCGCAGAACGGCAACACGTCGCTCGAAGGCTACGACGAGATTGCAATATGGACTAACGTGCCCGTGATGTACGACGGCATTACACTCACCTGGTTCGACGCACGCGGCGGCGAGCGTTCGCGCACGTTTACTCCCGAGCAGGTGCCGTTTGAGTGGGACGATTATGAGGAAGGATATCTTGCACACGTATCTCTCCGCGGCATATCCTACAATAAAACGCCCGTCACCGTGACCGTTGACAACGCCTACCTGATGAACGGCGACCCCGTAACCATCACCGGAACGTTCAACAACACCGGTACCGGCATCGACGGCGTGACAGCAGCCGATCCTGACCGTGTGGTCAAGGTGTACGCCGTTGACGGCACCTTCGTCAAGGAAGGCAAGGCCGGCGAGGTGCTTGGTGGCTTGAAGAAGGGTGTTTACATCGTGAACGGCAGGAAGCTCATGGTCAAGTAACCATCCTACCACACTGCACACATGCAAGGCGGACGCCCCTCTGACGGGCGCCCGCCTTTTTTTCGCCGGCCCGCGCCCCGGCTTGCTCCGGCACGGAAGCCGGTTTGCCGTAGGCCTCCTTTTGCGCCGCAAAAGGAGGCCTACGGCCGTGTAAAAGGCCGCGTATTGCCGTGCGAAAGGCCGCATATTGTCTTTTCCTGAAAAATGGGTTGCTGCGCGGCATGGTTTGTTCGTGACGGTTGTGTTCCAGCCGTGCAGGAGGGTAAGAAACTGTTTTGATTTCTTTGTTGAATGGATTGGGGTGTGTTTCCGGCCGTTCCGGGTTGTCGTTTGAGTAAGTTTAGCTGGCTAAACGTCGGAAACAACAACCCGGAACGGCCGGAAACACGCCCATGACATTAATAAAGAACCATGCAGTTTCAATAAAAAACCGAGTTCTGTAACTAATCAAAACAGTTTCCAAGATGAAAAAAACGGGAACAGGCGGCTTGGTTGCCGCTGCCTGTTCCCGTCGGGTTGCGTGCCGGCTTTTGCCGGCGTTGCGTCAGGGCTGCTTGCCGATGTATGCGAGTATGCCGCCGTCGACGTAGAGGATGTGCCCGTTTACGAAGTCGGAAGCGTCTGAAGCGAGGAACACCGCCGGGCCCATAAGGTCCTCTGGCGTGCCCCAGCGCGCAGCCGGAGTCTTCGACACGATGAAGCTGTCGAACGGGTGGCGGCTGCCGTCGGCCTGGCGCTCGCGCAGCGGGGCCGTCTGGGGCGTTGCGATGTAGCCCGGGCCTATGCCGTTGCACTGTATGTTGTGTCCTCCGAACTCGGAGCATATGTTGCGCGTCAGCATCTTCAGTCCGCCCTTGGCTGCGGCGTATGCCGATACGGTTTCGCGTCCCAGTTCGCTCATCATCGAGCATACGTTGATAATCTTGCCGTGGCCCTTCTTTATCATGCCCGGTATCACGGCCTTGGAGACTATGAACGGCGCGTTGAGGTCTATGTCGACCACCTGGCGGAAGTCCTCTACCGACATCTCGGTCATCGGAATGCGCTTGATTATGCCAGCGTTGTTGACGAGTATGTCGATGGTTCCCAGTTCGCGTTCTATGTCGGCCACCATGGCCTTCACCTCCTCTTCCTTTGTCACGTCGCAGATGTAGCCCCTGGCGTCAATGCCCTTTGCCTTGTAGTCGGCCAGAGCCTGGTCCATGTGGTGCTGCGAGCGGCAGTTGAATGCTATCTTTGCGCCTGCCTTTGCGTAGGCCTCGGCAATGGCGAAACCTATGCCGTAGGCGGCTCCCGTGACGAGGGCCACCTTGCCTTCGAGCGAGAATTTCTGTGAGAATGTGTCCATTGCTTGTCGTTTTGGTTTATTTCAGGTCGGTTATCTTTGAGAAGTCCTGGTCGCCGTAGTCGAGGTTTTCGCCTCCCATGCCCCAGATGAAGGTGTAGTTGTGCGTTGCGGCTGCGCTGTGTATGCTCCATTCGGGAGACAGTACGGCCTGGTCGCCCTTCATCCAGATGTGGCGTGTCTCGTCTATTTCGCCCATGAAGTGGCATACTGCCTGCTCCTCGGGCACCTCGAAGTAGAAGTAAGCCTCCATGCGGCGGCTGTGTACGTGTGCCGGCATGGTGTTCCATACGCTGCCGGGGGCAAGCTCCGTCATGCCCATCTGTATCTGGCATGTAGGCAGCACCTGTGATACTATCATCTTGTTGATGTCGCGCTCGTTGCTAGTCTCGAGCGAACCCATGTGTGCAACCACCGCGTCTGCCTTGGTTATTTTCTTGCAGGGATATGCCGTGTGGGCAGTGGTGCTGTTGAAGTAGAACTTGGCAGGCTTCTGCGCGTCCTTGCTGCTGAAGTATACGTCGCGGTCGCCGCGGCCTATGTAGAGGGCCTCCTTGTAGCCCAGGGTATATGTCTCGTCGCCTACCTTGACAACGCCTTCGCCCTGGCCTACGTTGAATATGCCGACCTCGCGGCGTGTAGTGAAGTATTCGGCCTTGAGCGGGTCGATGGCTTCGAGCTTGAGTTCTTCGTTGACGGGCATTGCGCCGCCTACAACCATGCGGTCGTACATTGAGTAAACCATATTAACCTCGTCAGCTGCGAATACCTTCTCGATGAGGAAGTCGCGGCGAATGCGTTTCGTGTCGTAGCTTTTCGCATCTTCGGGATGCGCTGCATAGCGGATTTCGTAATTTGTTTTCATAATGTATTTTTTAATTTGAATGTTTTTGAAACAACGTAAATTAGGTTTTGCAAAGTTACTAAAAAAAATCGCACCTCTAAGTGTAAAGGTGCGATTATTGTATGAATAATGTTTAAAAATGTTGTCCAAAGCGGATTCGAACCACTACAAACAGAACCAAAACCTGTTGTGCTACCATTACACCATTGGACAATCACGGGTGCAAAGGTAGTGGTTTTTTACGCCACTACCAAAATTTTGAACGACTTTTTAGTCTTTTACCGTTACCAAGTAGTAATTTTTCTTGCCTCGCTGCACCAGCAGGTACTTGCCGTCAATCAAATCGTCGGCGGTTATGGCGCGGTCGAAGGCCGTCAGCTTGTCCTTGTTGAGCGACACGCCTCCGCCCTGTACGAGCTTGCGCATCTCGCCCTTGCTGGCGAATACGGCTGCCTCAGTGGTGAACAGCTCTATTGCCTGAAGGCCGAGCTTGTCCCTTGAAATCTCGAACTGGGGCACGCCCTCGAATATGTCGAGCAGTGTCTGCTCGTCGAGCTTCATGAGGCTTTCCTTGGTAGACTTGCCGAACAGTATGTTGGATGCCTCCACGGCTGCGTCGTAGTCCTCGCGCGAGTGTACCATGACGGTTACCTCTTCGGCCAGGCGGCGCTGCAGGGTGCGGCGTCCCGGGTCCTGGCGGTGCTCCTCTACGAGGGCGTCTATTGTCTCCTTGTCAAGGCTGGTGAATATCTTTATGTAGCGCTCGGCGTCGTCGTCGCTTACGTTCAGCCAGAACTGGTAGAACTTGTAGGGCGACGTGCGCTTGGGGTCGAGCCATACGTTGCCGCTCTCCGTCTTGCCGAACTTCTTGCCGTCGGCCTTGGTTATCAGCGGGCATGTCAGGGCGTATGCCTCTGCCTCGGGGCCCAGCGTGCGGCGTATCAGCTCGGTGCCGGTGGTCATGTTGCCCCACTGGTCGTTGCCGCCCAGCTGCAGCTTGCAGCCTTTGTGCTGGTACAGGTAGAGGAAGTCGTAGCCCTGGAGCAGCTGGTATGTGAACTCGGTGAACGAGAGGCCGTCGCGTGCTTCGCCGTTGAGGCGCTGCTGCACGCTCTCCTTGGCCATCATGTAGTTTACGGTGATGTGCTTGCCCACCTCGCGTGCGAACCTGAGGAAGGTGAAGTCCTTCATCCAGTCGTAGTTGTTTACGAGTTCGGCGGCGTTGGGCGCGTCGTTGCCGAAGTCGAGGAACTTGGCCACCTGCGCCTTTATGCACTCCTGGTTGTGGTACAGGGTCTCGTCGTCGAGCAGGTTGCGCTCCTGGCTCTTTCCCGACGGGTCGCCTATCATGCCGGTGGCTCCGCCGACGAGTATTATCGGCTTGTGTCCGCAGCGTTGCAGGTGGCGCAGCATCATGACGCCGCAGAGGTGTCCTATGTGCAGCGAGTCGGCCGTGGGGTCGGTGCCAAGATAGGCTGTTACCTGTTCTTTCATCAACAGCTCTTCCGTGCCGGGCATTATCTGGCTCAGCATGCCGCGCCACTTGAGTTCTTCAACAAAATTCTTGTTCATCGTATGGTATTCTATGTTAATGTTTCCCGGGTATGGCCGTACGGCGTCGCCTTGCGGCCGCCGGGGCGTCATCCGTGCGGGTTGTAGTGACTGTATGTTCAGGGTACGGGGTCGTAGCCGCTTCCTCCCCAGGGGTTGCAGCGCAGTATGCGCCATACGGCTAGTGCGAGTCCCTTTACAGGGCCGTGTTTCTTAAGCGCCTGCCTGGCGTATTCCGAGCATGTTGGGGTGAATCTGCACGAGGGTGGTGTGAACGGCGATATGAATTTCTGGTAGAAGAGTATCGGCAGGCATAGCAGCCATACCAATGCTTTCGACAATTTGGCGATGAGGCTTTTCATTTGCTTTCAAGCTTTTCGGCAAGCCTCTGTAAGAGGTTGGTTACTTTCTGTTCCACTTTCGGCGTGTCCCACAGGCTGTCGTCTAGCCAGATGAAGGCCATTGCCAGCCGTGTGCCGTCGAGCTGTTCCAGCTTGTCGTACAGTATGTGCTTGTTCTTGCGGTAGGCTTCGCGCACCTGGCGTTTCACCCTGTTGCGCTTCACGGCGCGCTTGAAGCAGCGCTTGGGCACGCTGACGAGCATCTGTGCCGCGGGTCCGTCTTCGCCGGCTGGCGACTTCATGTAGACAAGGCGCAGTGGGAATGCTGCCATCGAGCGGCTGCCTTCCTTGTGGAAGAGCTTTTCTATGAGGGCCTTGCGGCACAGCCGCTCTTCCTTGCAGAATGTCTTTGCGCCTGGTTGCGGCATAAGCGTACGGGTTTACTTGTTGTTCTCCAGAAAGTCTTTCAGCGCGCTTGTCATCGAGGGGTGTTTCTGTGTGGGGGCTTCAAGCGCTACTTTCAGGCCGGCGTCGTGTGCCGCCTTGGCGGTGGCGGGGCCGAAAGTGCCTACCACGACTTTGTCGTTCATCGAGTCGCCGAAGGTCGTGTTGAATGCGTTGATGCCCGACGGGCTGAAGAATATGCACATGTCGTAGTCGAAGGTCTTTACCTCTTCTTCGGTGAAGTCGTTGCTCACGGTGCGGTACATTACGCATTCGGTGTGGTTCAGCTTCTTGGCGTCAAGCAGCTTTGCCACGGTGTCGTCGTGTACGTCGCTCAGCGGTATGAGGTATTTCTCGGCCTTGTGTTTCACCATTGTGGGCAGCAGGTCGTCTATCTTGCCCGTCTTGCCGAAGAACACCTTGCGCTTGCGGTACTGCACGTATTTCTGTATGTACAGGGCTATCGTCTCGGTCACGCAGAAGTATTTCATCGTTTCCGGTATCTCGAGGCGCATGTCGTTCGCCAACTTGAAGTAATTGTCTATTGCGTGCCTTGAGGTGAATACCACGGCTGTGTAGTTGAGAATGCTGATTTTCTGCTGGCGGAAATCTTTGGATGACAGTCCTTCTACTTTTATGAAGGGGCGGAAGACCAATTCTACGCCGTAATCTTTTTCCAACTCGAAATACGGTGACTTATCACTGCTCGGTCTTGGTTGTGACACTAAAATCTTTCTTACCATCAGTCAATATCCTAAAAATTTATTTTCAAATAATCTACTACCTTTACCAGTATACCCCCTAATGAAAGCAACGGCATTATTTCAAGGGCACAAAAGTACAAAATAATCTGCAGAAAAAAGTTTTTATGTCTGAAAAACATAACAAAACTCTTGTACAGCAGCATTATTTTTGATACTACTATGACAAAAATGACATAAATTACGGCTTTTTGTATCGACAGGTCGAAATATGCCTGAAGCAGCACCACGGGGAACAGGGCTATGCCTTCGACCGACGTGGCGAAGAGTTGCGACTTGAGCCAGCGCACGCTCTTCTTCCTGCCGAAGAATACGTTGTTGACGGCCCAGCTGGCTATCAGCTTGACCAGGAAGTAGGCGGCGAAGATGCCGAAGAATATGCCCACGAGCTGGTATTGCGACGATAGTATGAACGTGTCGGCAACGCACTCCAGGGTGTAGATGAACGACACCGTGGCCAGCAGGAGGCATGCCTGCAATACGAAGAAGAACTGGAACCTCACCTCGGCCGATGTCTCGGTCATCTCGGTGGTGTTGCTGTTGGGCTCGCGGAAGAAGTACTTGGCCTGGCGCATGAAGAAGCGGCGCGAGTTGGCGAAGGCTACCATGGCCACGATGAAGCAGCCTATGAGCAGCGCCGTGAGCGTGTTGTCGCCGTGTATGGTGTAGGGCACGGGGTCGCCGGCCACGCCGTAGCGGCCGCCCGTCTCGCTGTAGAAGAGCGAGTCTTTCGAGAAGAACGTCTCGCGGTAGTATTGCGGCAGGTTGACGTCCCTCGGGCTTATCCATTTGTCCTGTCCCGGCAGGCCCAGCGTGTCGGGGCGGGTGCTCAGGTGGGTGTTCTCGACGTGGAACGCCGCCTGTATGGCAGAGTCCTGCTGCGCCGGCGTGGCGCCGGGCGGCAGCTTCTGCAGCACCTCGTATGGTTTGGGCACGCGTCCCGCCGGCTGCCCGGCGTGGGCCGTGTCCTGACGGACGGCTGCGCCTGCCGCCGCCGTCGAGTCTGCCTGCTGGAATATCATGTTCGTGTATGTAGTATTTTAATGTGCCTGTACGCCGTCGGCCGCACGGGGCGTCAGCACGGCGTCACGGGCGTGTGTGTCAGCGGCCGAAGAACTGCTTGCGTATCTCGTCCACCTTGTCGAGCTTCTCCCACGTGAAGAGTTCCACCTCGATGGTCTTCTCCTCGTGGTAGTGGCTGGTGAAGGTCTTTTTCACCACCTCGTTCTTGCGTCCCATGTGGCCGTATGCCGCCGTCTCGAGGTACATGGGCTGGCGCAGCTTCAGGCTGCGCTCGATGGCCTTGGGGCGCAGGTCGAACATCTGGCATATCTTTGCGGCTATCTCGCCGTCGGTCATGTCTACGCGGCTCTTGCCGTAGGTGTTTACGTAGACGTTGAGCGGCTCTGCCTTGCCTATGGCGTAGCTTACCTGTACGAGCATCTCGTCGGCCACGCCTGCGGCTACCATGTTCTTGGCTATGTGGCGGGCGGCGTAGGCTGCCGAGCGGTCAACCTTGCTCGAGTCCTTGCCCGAGAAGGCGCCGCCTCCGTGTGCTCCCTTGCCTCCGTAGGTGTCTACTATTATCTTGCGGCCGGTCAGTCCGGTGTCGCCGTTGGGGCCGCCTATTACGAACTTGCCCGTAGGGTTGACAAGGTATTGTATGTCGTCGTTGAACAGGGCGAGCACCTTGTCAGAGTGTATCTGCTCCTTCACCCTCGGTATGAGTATGTTGACCACGTCGTCCTTGATGCGCGCCAGCATGCGCTCGTCGTCGGTGTCGAACTCGTCGTGCTGCGTCGACACCACGATGGTTGTTATGCGCCGGGGCGTGCCCTCGTCGCTGTATTCCACGGTCACCTGGCTCTTCGAGTCGGGGCGCAGGTAGGTCATCTGCCTGCCTTCCTTGCGTATGTCGGCAAGGGTCCTCATTATAAGGTGTGCCAGGTCGAGCGTCACGGGCATGTAGTTCTCCGTCTCGTTGCACGCGTAGCCGAACATCATGCCCTGGTCGCCGGCTCCCTGTCCGTCCTCGTCGCCGTTGTCAACGCCGCGGTTTATGTCGTCGCTCTGCTCGTGTATGGCGTTAAGTATGCCGCACGAGTCGCCGTCGAACTGGTATTCAGACTTGGTGTAGCCTATCTTCTTTATGGTCTTGCGCGCCATGGTCTGCAGGTCTATGTAGACGCTGCTGCGCACTTCGCCCGCTATTACCACCTGTCCTGTGGTTACGAGTGTTTCCACCGCTACGCGGGCGCTGTCGTCGTAGGCCAGGAACTGGTCGAGTATGGCGTCTGATATCTGGTCGGCAACCTTGTCGGGATGCCCTTCCGATACTGATTCTGAAGAAAATAAATATGACATTTCTTTTTACTTTATTATAAATGGGCTGCAAAGTTACTCCATTTATGATAAACGGCAAAATAAAACTCGGATTTTAACGGTAAGATACAATTCGGAGGCGAGGCTGCGCGGCGCTTTGCCCACGGTTTGCAATAGGTTGCTTTTTACACGGTGAAAGGCGGCGTTTTGCGTTGCAATAGGTTACCTTCCGCATGGCAAAAGGTTACCTTTTGCCGCCTGGCTTTTGCGCGCCCGTGCTCGTTGCCGCCAAGTGCCTGGCTGCCAGGGGGGGTGCGCGCCTGGCGGCGCCGGCTGCATGGTCATGGCGCATACGAAAAGCCGCACGCCCGGGCTTGCGTCAGCAGCTTCGGCGTGCGGCTTATTGTGTTGTCGGGGCTTGCGCCCTTCGGTTTATCTTACTACGATCTTGTCCGTTCTTACGGCTCCGTTCTTCAGCTTGGCCTTGAGGATGTAGATGCCCTCTTGTGCCGGTGCTGCGATGCTGCTGCCCTGCGGCTTGCCGCTGTAGAGTGCTGCTCCGCTCAGGTCGAACAGTGCTGCGTTCTCGACGTCGGCAACGAACTCAATCACGCCGTCCTCGATGATGTTTGAACGGAGTACTGCTTCAGCCTTGCTTACCTTTGCGGTGTTGATGCCTGTTGTGGTGAAGCTGTTGAGTGCCCAAGATGTTATTGTAAAAGTGTTCGGGTCGGTTGTGAAGCCTGCGGCATTCTTTCCGTCGGCTGACAGCAGCAAGGTTCCTACGAGTATGGAGTCTTTTACTTCAACCTGTTCGTAAGTTTCCATGTCATAACCTGTCCATGAGAACTCGAGTCCTCCGTCGGCGAATGTCTGGCGGTTTACTTTGCCTTCGTTAGTTTTGCCCAGGTATTCGTATACGTTGACAATCTTGTTGTCTCCTGCAGTTATTACATAAGAGTTGCGTGCGTCGAACATTGTAGCTCTGGCCGGCTTCGATACGGCAAGGTCGCCGTTGTCGCTGATGCGTCCGGAGAGTCCGAAGTTTGCATACTTCTCGTCATCCAGGATTGTCAGTTTGCAGTTGTCGTCAATGTCATAGTAGCAAGGGTATGGTACATCGGTAGGCCAGCCGTAATCGTCGAACTCCATCTTAGTTACAGGACAGCCTACATAGCGGCCGTTGAAACTTCCTGAGAAAGAGTACAGGTCGAGAGAGTAATCGCTCTTGCGTTCGTAATAAATGTTGTAGAACTCGTTAACCTTGTTGTTGTATTCCTCCGCAGCTTTGTTGTATTCCTCCACAGCTTCAAGGTATTGAGCTTTTCTTGTTTCGTCGGTGATGTATTCTTCACGTTTGGGAGCATTGCCTACGTAGCCGTTGTTGCACCAGTTGTTATAGGCTGTTTCGTAAGCGGCGATTTCTTCTTCCGTCATGTAATCCGAGTAGTCTATGATCTTTGGCTCGTCAGGATATTCGGGGAAGTCGGGGCCGTCTTTATATTGCAGGTCTTCGCCAAGGATGGTGTAAGTCCAAGGCTCGCCCGGGGCCGTGCGGTCCCAAACTATTATTGCGCCGCCGAAGCCTGAATAGTCAATCTGGCGTCCGAGGATGCGGTTCTTGCTCTCTGATACCAACAGCGGGTGGTAGCCCTGCGGGCAACGTCATGTGAAGTCCTTCTCAGCATAGGGCAGGATGGTGCATGTGATGTTGTCTCCGTCAATCTCCCAAACAACAGGTATGATGGCGGTGGTGTTGTCCATGATGTCCACGCTGGCGTCAGACAGGAGGCCGCAGACGAACTTTCCGTCCGACGAGATGCCGCGTGCGCTTCCGTAAGCCCATTCCCTGTCTTCCGGCATGGGCAGGTATATGGTCTTGCCGGTCGTGAAGATGATAGGCTGCTCGTAACCCGTTGGGCCTACCGAGCCGGCCATCATTCCGTCGTTGCTTACTCCGTCGCAGTAATAATACTGGTCGTCAAAGGTCGTGGTGTTGTTGTCCTTCTCGGTGTTCCAAAGTACAACTACGCCTTCATTGGCTGAGCAGGCGTATTTTCCGTTCTCCGAAATGCTGTACATCGTAACATTGTCGGCCTTCTTAATGCTTTGTGCCATGGATTGGGCGCATGGTGCGAGCAATAATGAAGTGAAAAGTAATTGTTTGATCATAATAATTTAAGTTTTAAGTTATTAAAAAATATTGAATTACATTCCCGCCGGAATGTTGACGTGTAATATGGACATTTGTCGTTCGTTTCTGCAAATATACTTCATTTTTCTAAAATTACAAAAAATATATTGTTTTTTTTATACTTAAAATGTAATTTTGATGTCTAATTGTAAAAATTACAATCGTTTTTCATAAAAGGAGTAAAATGTACTTGCGGCGTATGTGTCGTAAAAAATATTTAATGTTTACGATGAAATGTCAATGCTTGCGAATTAAACGTATCTTGCCATGCACCCCGTACCGGTAATGGCAGGACGCCAACGTGTCACGATGTCACACGGACTTGTCAATATGAAGCCTATCTTTATAATATTGTACGCGCATGTATTAAAAAAAATTAAATAGCAGGAAATAAGCCTTTTTATTGTTTCATATATTGCCATTTGGCAGTAACTTTGCAGTCGAAAACCAAGAGAACATAAATTACGACTCTTTTAAACTTAAAGGTAATTATGAAGATTGAAAAAGTTCATGCAAGAGAAATCCTCGATTCAAGAGGCAATCCTACAGTTGAAGTTGAAGTAACCCTTGAAAACGGCGTTATGGGCCGTGCAGCCGTTCCGTCAGGAGCGTCAACGGGTGAGAACGAAGCACTCGAGCTTCGCGACGGCGACAAGAACCGTTACCTGGGCAAGGGCGTGCTCAAGGCTGTTGAGAACGTTAACACAATCATAGCACCTGCATTGAAAGGCGACTGCGTTTTCGATCAGCGTGCTGTCGACTATAAGATGCTGGCTCTCGACGGAACTCCTACAAAGAGCAAGCTCGGCGCAAACGCCATCCTCGGCGTGTCACTGGCTACGGCACAGGCTGCTGCCAAGGCTCTTAACATGCCTCTGTACCGCTACATCGGCGGATGCAACTCTTACACCCTGCCCGTTCCTATGATGAACATCATCAACGGTGGTGCACACTCTGACGCTCCTATCGCATTCCAGGAGTTCATGATCCGTCCGGTAGGCGCTCCCAACGAGAAGGAAGCCATCCGCATGGGTGCTGAAGTTTTCCACGCACTTGCAAAACTGTTGAAGAAGCGCGGCCTCTCTACCGCAGTAGGTGACGAGGGTGGTTTCGCTCCTGCACTCAACGGCATCGAGGATGCTCTTGACAGCATCTGCCAGGCTATCAAGGACGCTGGCTACGAGCCGGGCAAGGACGTCAAGATCGCCATGGACTGCGCAGCCAGCGAGTTCGCAGTATGCGAGAACGGCGAGTGGTATTATGACTACCGCCAGCTCAAGGACGGCAAGAAGAAGGATCCTAACGGTAAGAAACTCACTGCAGAGGAGCAGATCAAGTACCTTGAGGAGCTCATCACCAAGTATCCTATCGACTCTATCGAGGACGGTCTCGACGAGAACGACTGGGATAACTGGGTTAAGCTGACAGCTGCAATCGGCGACCGTTGCCAGCTCGTTGGTGACGACCTGTTCGTAACTAACGTCAAGTTCCTCGAGAAGGGTATCAAGATGGGTGCTGCAAACTCTATCCTGATCAAGGTTAACCAGATTGGTTCACTGACCGAAACTCTCGACGCTATCGAGATGGCTCACCGCCACGGCTATACAACTGTCACTTCTCACCGTTCAGGCGAGACTGAGGACACTACTATCGCCGACATCGCTGTAGCTACTAACTCTGGCCAGATCAAGACTGGTTCTATGAGCCGCACAGACCGTATGGCCAAGTACAACCAGCTCATCCGCATCGAGGAAGAGCTCGGCGAGACTGCACGCTACGGATATGCAAAGCTGAAATAATAATCATCTGACAGGATTATATTATATGTAAAGGCGCACCTCGAAGGTGCGCCTTTACTTTTTTCATCGCCGTGAGGCCGGCTTAGCTTGCCTTTGGGCCAATCCGGCTGCTGACAGAAGCTCGATAATGCCGTTAGTCGTTATATTTTCCATGTTTGTCGAGACAATTTTATTGCCGGGCTTATTTATACTGTCTCCAAATTAGTACCAAATTAGTCACAATCAATTATTATTTTTATGTAATAAATGTTGAAATGTAAAAATAATTTCATATATTTGCCAAATATGATTATCGGCTGTGCCCTTTGGTAAAAGCGGCGTCAACCGGCACGGCCGTGCGACCTTGCATGAGCGGGTAAGTGTAGGGCTGCTTATTATTTAACCGCCGCTAATCTTAAAACTATACGACCTTATGAAAAAGACATTTCTTCGCGCTATCACATTGTTGATGGTTGCTTCCGGAATCGTCGGAGGCAAGCTTTGTGCGCAAAATGGCCAGCCACATTCGTTGAAGGCTGATGTGACATTCCAGGATGTGTCGCTTAGTTGGAAAGCCCCTGCCGACGACATCGTGCTGCAATGGCATGACGACGAAGACTATAACGGGCTTGACGGAGTTCTGAAAGACCCGCAGGGGGCTGTTGAGTTTTATGTCGGCGCCAAGTTCACCGCCGACGAACTTGCGGCTTATGCAGGCCAGAAAATTGATTCCGTAAGGTATTGGGAGTATCGTGAGGTGTTCAAGGCTTCGGTAGTCGTGTTTGAAGACGGTCAACCCGTTTACGAACAGGCGGCCGACCTCGGAGGCTTCGAGAAGAATTCGTGGCGCAACGTCAGGTTTGACGAGCCTTATACCATCCCCGAAGGCAAGGAGGTAGTGATTGCCGTTAAGTTCAACTGCGGTCGTAACATGAGTTTTGTGGGAATCTGCGACCGCCAGCCTACTTACGGCAAGGGCAACCTGTATTCCTATGACGGTAAGAAGTGGTACTCCGACGCACCCGGCGATTTCCTCGTTACGGCCATGTTGCACAACGATGCGACAGGACAGCCGCAGGGCTATGACGTTTACCGCGACGGCGTTAAGGTCAATCCCGAACTGCTTACCGATGCTACTGCGTACACCTTGACGGGCGAGCCCGAGGGCCTGCATAAATATAAGGTGGCGGCCGTTTATACTGAAGGCGGCGACAAGATGTCTGACGAGGTTGAAGCCAAAACGTTGTCGGCATACAGCTACATGCCGCCCGTCAGCGGCATTTCCGCAACTGTCGACAATCTTTCAGCCACGCTTACATGGGGCGCTCCGCTGAAGCGCGGACCCGAAATGACATGGAGCGGCAAGGAGCTTGGTATATCCATCGGCGGCACGTCGAGCACGTCGCCCAGGGTATGGATAGTGCAGCAGTTTGACGCTGACGACCTTGCAGCCTTCCCCGACCACCAGATAACGGCCATCAACTCTTATGTAAGAAACGACGGCACGCTCAATTCAATCGTTCCGTTCATCATGAAGAACGGCAAGATAGACTATTACGAGATTGTGCCTGAAGATGTGACTGCTGCCGTCACCACCGATGCGTGGAACAAGTTTACGCTTACCACGCCGTATAAGATGGAGCTTGGCAACGAGTATGCATTCGGCCTTTACTATACACACACGGCGGGCGGCCACCCGGTAGGAGTCGACAACACTACCGCCGTGGAGGGCAAGGGCAACTCGTTCTCTACTTCAAGCCCGTCTAGCAACGGCTTCGATAAGTCCAGTCCTTACTGGAAGACATTGTCTGAAGGCGACATCGCAGGCAACTTCATGCTACCGCCGATGTCGAGGCGCTGAGCGAGCAGGCTTCAGAGCCGCAGGAGGTGACGGGCTATGACGTATACCGCGACGGCCAGCTGGTAGGCGATAACGTGTCCGGAAACACATTCACCGACAACGTGCCCGACCTCGGAACATACCGTTACGCCGTGGTGGCCAAGGGCGAGGGCGGCAAGACCTCAAACGAGGTGGCGGCCAATCTAACATACTCACTGCCGGCCGAATACAAGGCTCCAATCATTGTTGACTACGAACAGCAGGGCGCCGACATTGCCATGACCTGGAGTCCGAGTGCGTACGAGATGAAGCATTACGGCACGCCGGCCTACATAGCAGGCTTCCCCGAGGAGATGTCGCTGTTGTACGGTGCCAAGTTCAGCAAGGAAGAGCTTGCCGAGTGTGCTGGCTACAAGCTGCATTCTATTACGTTCGGCATCGGCGACGTGCTTGACGGGTTCAAGCTGAAAGTGCTTGCCGACGGTGGCGACGTACTCTACGAGCGCCAGTTCGCCAAGGGCGATATCGAACCGCAGATGCTTTATACGCTGACGCTCGACGGTGGAGAGGACATCAGGATACCTGAGGGCAAGGACATATACATTGCTTATGATGCCACCCTGCCGGCAGGCAGCAGCCCGATTCTCCTCGACGAGGGTCCCGAGGCTGACGGCGGAGCCGTTGTCAACCTGGCCGGTGGTGCGGGTACATGGCTCAAGCTTAGCACCATAGCGTCAGACTTTGCCGGCTTGAACATCATCGTCGGCGCTCTTGCCGTCGACGACAATGGCGGACAGGAGCCTGCCGCCGCCGGCGCCGTACGCCTTGGCAGCACGCCTCTGGGTGGCAGCAGCCTCGAGAGGATGACAATAAACATGCGTACGGACATCGATGCCGACGAGCTTGGATTCGGCGTTGCACCGTCGCAAAGGATGAACCAGGCGCCCGCCAAGGCTGACGGCAAGCCCGTGGCAAAGAGCTTCCGCATATACCGCAACGGCGAGTTCGTTACCGAGACCGAGGCTACAGAGTATTCCGGAACCCTCTCCAACTATGGTGTGTTCGACTACACCATCACCACAGTTTACGAGAACGGCTGGGAGTCGCCGGCGAGCGACGTGCTGAGGTTTACCAATACGATAGCCCAGCGCACGCAGGCTCCTTACAACCTGCAGGGTACCGTCGAAGGCAATAACCTCAAGCTGTCATGGCAGCCCGTGACTGCCGCACCCGTGCTGACATACGACAACGGCAGCGGCAAGTACCTCGCGTTCGGCATGACGGGCAGCGGCGTGGTCGAAGGCTACATGGTTGTCAAGTTCCCGGCTGCCGAAATGGCCGACAAGGTAGGACAGGAAGTGTCGCACATCAGCTTCCGCCTCAATGACACCAACGTACTCTCGGCGGCTGCCGTAGTGATGTACGGCGACAACGTCGCCTACATGCAGGACATCGACCTGTCGACGCTTGCGGTTGGTCTCAACACCGTACGCCTTGACAATCCTGTCAAAGTGCCTGCTGGCCAGGACATCAGCGTAGGCTACTTCCTCTCTTACAACAACGGCGTGAAGCCTCTCGTATGCGACGACGGACCTAACGTGGCAAGCTATTACAGCGACCTCATCTCGTCGTCGGCCACTCCGGGCTACTGGAAGTCGATGAAGGAAGACTTCAGCTTCGACTACAACTGGGCCATTTCGGCAACCCTCATGACAGCCGACCAGGAGCTTAAGAAACTTGCGCCCATGCAGGCCGGTGACGACGGCGTAACCTATACGGTATACCGTGACGGCACGCCCGTGCAGACAGGTCTGACCACTACTGAGTTCGTCGTAGAGAACGCTACTGACGGCACTTACGCCGTGACGGCGACAGTAGAGGGCGACGAGTCGGCCGAGTCCAACTACGTCAAGTTCGGCGATACTACCGGAATATCCGACGTGGTTACAGGCGAGGCTGAAAGCCACGGTCCTGTATACAGCGTGGACGGACGCATGGTGAACCGCGACGGCGACTTGACCAAGCTGCCGCAGGGCGTTTACATCAGGGATGGCAAGAAGTTCGTTGTTAAATAACCGTATCCTCACATCGTGCCGGCATGCGTGCCGCACGTGTGGATTAGCTATTCAGAAGGTTGCCTCTGGCCATGCCGGGGCAGCCTTCTTTTTTGCCGCTTTCCAAAAGGTTATCTTTTGGCGTTCAAAAGATAACCTTTTGCCCTCCCGTTTGCCGTCTTTTGCAGCCTGAAATGCCGCCTTTTGCAACGCGCCTTGCCATGGACTGCCAACAGCCAGCTTTTCCCTTCATTCTTATATTTTGTTTAATGGTCTGTAAATTAAATGTTTACACTTTATGTACGCACAAGTATCATTTTGCTTTGTATTGTTACCTGTTTATACTTTTTTAACAAATAGAGGTGCCGTCTGTAAGTGATTTTCCGTAATTATGTGATATGAATATTCATGCGAACTGAATTATTAACCAATAACAATTTAATTATGGAAAAGAAAAACATGTTTAGCCTGCTCCGCAAGGGTGTGTTCATGATGCTTGCCTTGTTGGCGGCAGGTGTTATGGTGTCGTGCAGCAGCGACGACGACGATGACGACAAAGCTCCTTCAAATTTCGAGAAACCGAAGTATGAGGCTGATGCAGCCAAGTTCATGGTGACCTCCGCCTCAAGCGAATACAAGTCAGTTGAGCTTACTGAGGCGGGCAACTTCATCATCCGCCTGAACGCCAGTGGCAACTATGCGCCTGAGGCCGCAAGCCCGGTGGCAAGACTGTTGAAGAAGAATCTGTTGGTATCACCCGGCAGCAAGCTCAAGCCTGAAGTGGCTGAGACAAGGGCCGGAATAGTAGTCTGGTCAGACATTATCTACGGCACATACACCAAGACCGGCGACAACGAGTACACCCTTGACGGTTACGGAACGCTCACCGTTACCCAGGAAGGCGGAAGCGCCTACAGCCTGCGTATCGAAAAGACTAATGGCGAGACGTTCGACCTGGAGGCAAACAAGGCAGGTACGCCCGAGGCAGGAAGCATGACAGACAATATTTGCCGTACATGGGACATCAAGGGCTTCCGCTATTACATACGTCTGAACGGAAAGACATTCTTTGACGAGACTTCACCGACGCTGGAAGGACTTTACAATAAGATAAAGGAATGGATGCAGGCTAACGACCCTGAGTTCTCGGATGAAGACTTCGAGGGCTTGTTCGAATACACTCCGCAGCAGATTGTATTCAGCAAGTCAGGCACTTACATGGTGCTTTACACTAACAACATGCTGGCCGTGTCGACATGGCGCTGGGGCAACCAGGGCAATGGCATTCTGGAATATTCATGGAATCCCGATGTGTTCGACGACGATTTTATGAGCGGCGAGGTCAAGATTGAGTTCAACAACAACCAGTTGCTGATAACCGAGGGCGAGAGCGAGTCTGAAGATGGATTTACATTAGAGGCGGCTTCTGTCATCATTCTTGAGGAGGCAGCCGTTTAAGGCGACATGTTTGGGCGTTAGGGTGGCATCAGGCAGGTGTAGCCTTGCGCTCCGCTATATAGGTAAAAGAGGTGGTGGCAACAACGGCCGCCCCCTCTTTTTTCATGTTCCCGTAACAGGTTGCGTATGGCGTTTGCGGCGGTTTACGTGCCTTTAACCGTGCAAAAAACGTATGTTTCCTTGCCGGTTTTGGGTATAATGATGTTTTTTCCGTAAGTTTGCACCATGTTACCGATGTTTCATCCGCTTGACAGCAGCCTGGCCGACCCGTCCAGGTTTACCGACCCGTTCTGCTACGAGCCCCATCCCCTGTGTCTTGCCGCCGCCGCCGAGGTGCAGCGGTATATAATGTCTGACGGCGCGTTGCGCGCCGATGCCGGCCGTGGCAAGATGTTCGGCGTGCTTGTCGTAAGGACTGCCGACGGCCGGCGGGGTTTTCTCGCCGCCTATTCCGGACTGCTTGCCGGCCGCAACGACCATGCCTATTTCGTTCCGCCGGTGTTCGACGCCATGCAGCCCGACGGCTATTTCAAGACTCACGAGGCTGAGATAACAGCCATAAACAGGCAGATTGACGCCATTCTCCATTCTGAACGCTATGCCGCTGCCGTAAGTTTGCGCAGCCGGATAGAGCAGGAAAACAAGGCGGAGGAGGACGATTTCAGGCTCAAGATGGCCGAGTCGAAGGCCGCGCGAGATGCCCGACGCAGTTCTGGAGAACCCGTTACTGCCGATGATGAGGCGCGGATGATACGCGAAAGCCAGTTCATGAAGGCCGAACTGCGCCGCATACGCCAGCGCGGCAAGGAGCGTCTGTGCGAGGCAGAAGCCGCCGTCAGTGAGGTTGAGGCTCATGTTTCAAGGTTGAAAGCGCAGCGCAAGGCCATGTCTGACAGCCTGCAACGCTGGCTGTTCAGCCGGTACAGCATGCTCGACGCACGCGGCGAACGGCGCGACTTGTGCTCCATATTCGCCTCTACGCCCGGCGGCGTGCCCCCTTCGGGAGCCGGCGACTGCTGCGCGCCCAAGCTGTTGCAGTGTGCATACCTCAACGGTCTGCGCCCTGTCTGCATGGCAGAGTTCTGGTGGGGAGCGTCTCCGGCCCACGAAGTGCGCCACCATCTGCACTACTATCCTGCCTGCCGTGGCAAGTGCCTGCCCATACTTACCCACATGCTGAAGGGGCTCGACGTTGAGAAGGGCAGCGTGGAGCGCGGCGTAAGCCAGCCGCTCGAGATTGTTTACGAGGACGAATGGCTTGCCGTTGTCAACAAGCCGTCGGGCATGAAGTCGGTGCCCGGCAAGGGTGTGGCGGCGTCCGTGTTCGACGAGATGTGCCGGCGCCGCGCCGGCAAGCCCCGTGTAATGCTGCCTCACCGCCTCGATATGGACACGTCGGGGCTGCTCCTTGTGGCTTACGACGACGATACTTACCGTAAACTTCAGGCTCAGTTCGCCGCACGCGAGGTCAAGAAGCGCTATGTGGCGCTGCTCGACGGCGTGCCCGACCGTCCCGCAAGCGGTACAATCAGTCTGCCGCTGCGCCCCGACCCGTTGGACAGACCGTACCAGAAGGTAGACCACGATAACGGCAAGGACGCCGTAACGGAATACAGGATAACTGATAACGACGGCCGTTTCGCCCGTGTAGAGCTGTTTCCCCTTACCGGGCGCACCCACCAGTTGCGCGTCCACTGCGCCCACGCCGCCGGCCTCGGCACGCCGATAGTCGGCGACCGCCTCTACGGCCACGGCACGGGCAGCCGCCTGTGCCTGCATGCCGAGGAACTGTCGTTCACCCACCCGGCAACAGGACGGCGCATGGCGTTCCGCACGCCGGCAGCCTTTTTGTTGGCGACAGATAATGGAATTATGGACAAGTAAATGCAGTAACAGGCCGTTTGCGTGTAGTGTGCGAACGGCGTAAGCGTTAAAAATAAAGATAAATGATTATGGAACGAGACATGAAATGGAAGATACTAAAGAGCGAGTATCTTATAAAAAGGCCGTGGCTGACGGCACGTAGGGACACCGTGGAACTGCCCACGGGCGTCGTCAACGACGAGTATTACGTGCTTGAATACCCTACTTGGATTAACGTTATTGCCGTTACTGACGGCGGCGAGTATGTACTGATACGCCAGTACCGCCACGGCATAGGCGAGACAAACTTCGAGATAGTGGCAGGAGTGTGCGAGGAAGGCGAGCAGCCTGTCGACGCCGCGCGCCGCGAACTTATGGAAGAGACGGGCTACAGTGGTGGCGAGTGGAGCGAGATAATGACCGTTTCGGCCAATACAAGCACGATGAACAACCTCTGCCACTGCTTCCTTGCCACGGGAGTGGTTAAGACCGGCGGCCAGCATCTCGACCGCACGGAGGACATCGAGGTGCATCTTATGGGCGAGGATGAGGTGTTCGCCCTGCTATCGGGCAACAAGATACGCCAGAGCCTCATGGCCGCGCCCATGTGGAAACACTTTTACAGTAAGATGCAGGGCGGCCTTTAAGCCGCCCTGCGTTTGCCGGACAGGCTGTCAAGCCTGCTTTTTCATTTCGGCGAGCATGGCCAGCGCCTTGTTCTCGGCAGCCTCCATTATCTCGCGTTCGCCCGGTCCCTTGTCGTTTATTCCGCACAGATGCAGCACGCCGTGTATTATTACGCGGTGCAGCTCGTCGTCATACTCCTTGCCGAGCATTTCCGCATTTGAGCGCACTGTGTCGAGCGAGATTACCAGGTCGCCGTTTATTGTGTCGCCTTCGTCGTAGTCGAAGGTTATGATGTCCGTGTAATAATCGTGTCCGAGGTATTCGCGGTTCACCTCGAGTATCTTCTCGTCGTCAACGAACATGTATCCTACCTCGCCCGTCTTGCGTCCGTAGCTTGCGGCAACGGCCTTTATCCACGCCGTAGTCTCGCGTTTCCTGATTTTCGGCATCTTAACGCCGTCGGTGTTGTATGTTATCATTTCTTTCGTGTTTTATGGTTGAAGCGGCTGCCGTCCGTCATTGCCGGGCAGCCTATCCGTCATTCCTCCGCGCCTTTTCGTTTTGGGATGAAGCGGCTGACGTCCACGCCGAAGTGTATGAGTTCGCGCACCATGCTTGACGATACGCTTTCGTATTGCGGCTCGGCGTATAGTAGTACGGTTTCTATTCCGCCTATCTGCCGGTTTATGTCGGCCTGCTCGCGTTCATACTCAAAGTCCTTCACGCTGCGCACGCCTTTTATTATGAACTGCGCACCCTCGCGTTTTGCGAAGTCTACGGCAAGGTCGCTGTATGCCTTAACCTCAATCCGCGGCTCGTCCTCGTACAGGTTTGCTATGTCGGCTACGCGCACATCGGCGGTGTACATGTATTTCTTGTTCACGTTTACGCCGACTCCTATTACAATCCTGTCGAACAGTGGCAGTGCGCGGCGCACTATTGCGTCGTGTCCTACGGTGAAGGGGTCGAAGCTGCCCACGAATATTCCTGTCTTCATTTTCAGCTTGTTTCAGGTTGTGTGGTTGTTTGTCATATATTGAAAAGGTCGCGTTCGAGGCTATCCGAGCCGTACATGTTGCGTCCGAAGTGCTTGTATGCCAGTTCGGTCACCATGCGTCCGCGCGGCGTGCGCTTGATGAAGCCCTCCATGATGAGGTACGGCTCGTAAACTTCCTCAACCGTTCCGGCGTCCTCGCCGATTGCCGTGGCTATGGTGGTAATGCCCACCGGACCTCCACGGAACTTGTCGATGATGGTCAGCAGAATCTTGTTGTCAATCTCGTCAAGCCCGTACTGGTCTATGTTGAGCGCCGTCAGGGCTATGCGTGCGATGTCAGTGTCAATGCGGCCGGTGCCCTTTACCTGCGCGAAGTCCCTCACGCGGCGCAGCAGGGCGTTGGCTATACGTGGCGTGCCGCGGCTGCGTCGTGCTATCTCCACGGCAGCGTCGTCGTCGATGGGCACTTTTAGTATCGAGGCTGAGCGCTTCAGTATCTTGGTGAGCGTCTCCGGTTCGTAGTATTCGAGGTGCAGGTTTATGCCGAAACGGGCGCGCAGCGGTGCTGTGAGCAGTCCGCTACGGGTGGTCGCCCCTACAAGGGTGAAGGGGTTAAGGTCAATCTGTATCGAGCGCGCCGACGGCCCCTTGTCTATCATTATGTCGATGCGGTAGTCCTCCATTGCCGAGTAGAGGTACTCCTCAACTACCGGCGAAAGGCGGTGAATCTCGTCGATGAAGAGCACGTCGTTAGGCTCGAGCGACGTCAGTATGCCTGCCAGGTCGCCCGGCTTGTCGAGCACCGGGCCGCTTGTCAGCTTGAAGCCCACGCCCAGTTCGTTGGCTATTATGTTGCTAAGCGTCGTCTTGCCCAGTCCCGGAGGGCCGTGCAGCAGGGTGTGGTCGAGCGGTTCGCCGCGGTATTTGGCCGCCTCCACGAACACCTCGAGGTTCTCCACGACCTTCTGCTGGCCGCTGAAGTCGCCGAAGCGCAGCGGTCTCAGGGCGTTCTCAAACTCCTTCTCGGCCGACGATATGTTGTTGCTCCTTATGTCAAAGTCGTTGTCTGTCATTGTAGTCCCTTTCTGTCGGGTATGTTATCAAGCGCAAAGGTAAGAATAATTTGACAATTTACGGCTTAAACCGCACAAATAAACTCAGTCTTCGGCGCAATCGCCGAGACACTCCCTTATGATGTCCGGCGTGAAGCCGCGCCCCAAGGCAAAGCGTGTCAGCTTGCCGTTCAGCTCGTACAGGCTCTCGGCCTTGACGCTTTTGCGCTTCGCCGCGAGCAGCGGGCGCAGTATGTCTGCGTACACCTGCGGGTCTATCTCGTCGAGCACGCGCTCCTGTATGCCGGCGGGAATGCGCTTCATGTAGAGCGCCTGCTCCACCTTGCGCCGCCCCCACTTGTTGTATCGTATCTTGTCGCGCACGAAGAAGCGGCAGTAGCGCTCGTCGTCAACGAAGCGTTCTTTGACGAGCCGCTCCATTACGCGCGCCTGCATGTCGTCAGGCACCTGCCAGCGGCGCATCTTTTCGGTCATTTCGTATGAGCAATGTTCGGCCGAGGCGCACAGCGCCGAGAGCTTCTGGTATATCTGTTCTTCGGTCATTATTGTTGTTTTTTGATGGGAGGGATGGGAGTAATGGGAGAATTTTTATTAATGGGAGGGGACTTATAGAACCGTAGGAGCCGGTTGCCTGTTATTCTTGTCAGGTTTGCTGGCTCTTACTTTTTTATTGCCTGCCGGCTTTACGTGCCCTCATCATGCGCCGTTTGCCGTAGCAGTCGCTGATTATGTCGACGCAGGCGAAGCCGCAGTCGCGCGCCGTTGAGGCTATGTCGTCGGCGTAAACGGGGTTCAGCTCGAAGTAGAGCGCGCCGCCGGGGCGTAGCGTCTGCGCGGCGTAGGCGGTTATGGGGCGGTAGAAGCGCAGCGGGTCGTCGTCAGGCACGAACAGGGCGGTGGCAGGCTCGAAGTCGAGCACGTTGGCCGCCATGTCCTTCTTCTCGTTGTCGCAGATGTAGGGCGGATTGCTCACTACGACGTCCCACTGCTTGCCGCATGGCGTAAGGCTGAGCGCGTCGCGCCGCTCTACGGTTACGCTTGCGCCGTTAGCCCGTGCGTTCTCCTGCGCAACGTCGAGCGCGACGGGTGATATGTCCCACGCCGACACGTCGCAGCCGGGCACGTCGAGCGCCAGCGTAACGGCTATGCAGCCGCTGCCCGTGCCTATGTCTACTATCTTGGACGACGGACAGCCCTGCCTGTCGGCGGTTATCAGGGCGCAAAGCTCCTCGGTCTCGGGGCGCGGTATCAGTATGCCGGGGCGTACGCTGAAGCGCCTGCCGCCAAACTCCGCCCAACCAATGACGTACTGCACGGGTTCGCCGCACCGCAGCCTGCTGAATATGCCTTCGAGCTTTGCCGCATCGTCCGCCGCCAGTGACTCAACCGCTCCGCATATTATGTCGGCCTTGCCCATGCCGAAGCCGGCGTCGAGCACATAGTCTGTTATGGCGCGAGCCTCGCCCTCGTCGTAGAGGGGCGTCAGCGTGCGCCACAGTTCGCGGTAGGTCATGCCTCGTCCTCCTTTCCGCTGTCGGCCGTGCGGCGCTTTTTGGGCAGGCGTCCGCTTTTGCGCAGCGCCTCCGCTATTATCCATTGCAGCTGTCCGTTGGTAGAGCGGAACTCGTCGGCGGCCCATTTCTCTATGGCCGCCATCGTGTCGGCGTCTACACGCAGGACGAAGCTCTTTGTGCTATTCTCTTTCTTTGCCATCTTTTCCCATTTGCCTTAAGGCTTCAGTATAGAGGTCGGTGTTGCCGTCGCCCGACAGGTATATGCTGCGCATATTTTCGGGCATGCGGTAAAACTGGAGGTAAGTCAGGTATTCAATTATCACGGCGTAAAGCGCTAGCGGCAGTATGAATGTCCATGCGTACAGCTCTTCTAAGAATGCACTTGCCCACCCGGTATCGCTTTCCAGCATCGCTAATACGCTTATCACGATAAGCCAGTCGACGATTTTTACCGCAAGGCAGTATATAATGAAGAGCGGCCGGCAGCGCAGATATAGCCTGTGCTTAATGCCGCCCAGCGTAATCTGGCGCTTCATGGGCTTGCGGCGCAGCCGCCACAGGTAAACACCCCATGCCATGACGCCGGCATAAAGGACTGAGGAGATAACAAGGAATATCCAGCTGTTGAACATGCCGGCGGCATACATGACCGCCGTGACTGCCAGTCCGAGCACACCTGCAGCGATGTCCGCTTTGCCTTCTAACGCCGGATTGTATCTGTATTCAACCACCTTGAGTTGGCTTATCCCTCTTCTGAACATACATTTTTCAACCACCTTGAGTTGACTTAGTCTTATTCTGAACATACACTTTGGTTTTAGGTCAGATATTATGGTTGTGCCGTTTGCCGCCTTTCATAGCGCGAAAGACGGCCTTTTACACGGTGAAAGACCGTCTTTTGCAGTCCGTTTTGCCGCCTTTTGCTGATCGTGAGCTAACGTCTTGACAGTCAGACGTTTATCGGCGTGTCAAAAAACGGGGTTTTGCCGCCGTGCGTGTTACTGCCGGCGGCGCGTTATCAGTGGTTCAGCGTGCCTGTGTTGATTACCGGCTGTGCGGTGTCGTCGCCGCAGAGCACTACGAGCAGGTTGCTCACCATGGCAGCCTTCTTCTCCTCGTCGAGTTCGATGATGTCCTCGTCGGCCAGCTTTTCGATAGCCATCTTCACCATCGACACGGCACCCTCGACAATCTTCTCGCGTGCGGAGATTACCGCGGTGGCCTGCTGGCGGCGCAGCATCACTGCCGCAATCTCGGGCGCGTAGGCAAGATAGTTGATGCGTGCCTCTACCACTTCGATGCCCGCCATTGCCAGGCGCTCGTCTATCTTCTGCTCGAGTTCCTCGTTTATCTCGTCGCTACCGCCGCGCAGGGTCAGTTCGTTGTCGTCCTGCCCGTCGTTGTCGTAGGCGTACCTGCCTGCCACCTGTCTCAGTGCCGCGTCCGCCTGTATGCGCACGAACTTCTCGAAGGCGTTCATTATCGTGGCAGTCTTGGCACCGGCGGCAGCCGCGTCGGTGGCAGCCTTTGACTGTGCCATGGTCTGCGCGTCTATTTCAAACATTGCCTTGTACGTGTCCTTGAGCTTCCACACCAGCACCATGCCTATCATTACGGGGTTGCCTGCCTTGTCGTTAACCTTTATAGGCTCGGCGTCGAGGTTGCGTGCGCGCAGCGACAGGTTTTTTACCGAGAAGAACGGGTTTACCCAGAAGTAGCCTGCCTGTGTGAACGTGCCGCGGTATTTGCCGAAGAACATCATCACGCGGGCCTCGCCCGGCTCTACCAGCATGAAGCCGCCGCTGACGAACATGTTGGCTATAAGCAGCACCGCGCCGCCCACGCCTGCGCTGACGGCAGCCGTGCCGCTGAACGTGGTGAACGCCATTACGATAAGGGCGATGCTGACAACATACATGAGAAGATTGAACACGAGCATGGCTATGCCGTTGAGCGTCGTGCCTGTAAAGGTGAATTCACGATTTTCCATAAGTTTTTGGTGTTATGTTAAACAATAAATTGTGATATCATTTTGATATTACAAAGATATGCGATTTTGTGCTTACGGCAATGGGAAGGGCATAAATTTTAACATTGTATAACAGTCGTGCGGCGTGTGCGTGCGCCATTTTGCCGTCCGCAGGCTTGTTGTTTTGGGTGCAGGGTGCAAAAAGAGTCCGGCAACCGGCCGTTCCGCGTATGGTTACGGAACGGCCGGCGGCCGGACTTTATGTATAAACAAGTGCCTTGACGGCTTATTCCTTGGCTTGTGTAAGTTCGATGGCCTTGTTCACGATGTCGCTCGTTTCGTTGATTATCTGGAAGTATTCGCTCATGTCGAAGAGGTCGCGGGCTATCAGCGCCTTGAGTTGCGTCTTCAGGTAGGGCAGCGTCTTTTGCAGTTCGTCGTCGTCTTTCGGCTTGACGTTCTGCTTCTCGCCCTCTTTCAGCACGTCGTCTACGAGCTGCTGGGGCACCTGGAATCCGTCGCGGAACGACTCGAACGTTGGGAAGAGCGACTTAAGCTGGTCGCGGTGGTTGTCGATGTAGCGCAGGTCGGTGTTGATTACTATGCCCTTGAGCACGAGCTGGCGGTGGAACTTGGTGTACTGGAGCGTGTCGAGCGGTACGAACACGTCGGGCATTATACCGCCTCCGCCGTATACGGGGCGGTGCTTCTTCAGTGTGTAGAACTTCAGCGAGTCGGCGAAGTGTATGCTGTCGCGGTTGGTCAGCTCGCCGTGCTTGAGGCGCTTCTCGAAGTCGAGTGCGTAGTCCTCGCGGTCGCCCTTGGTGTAAGGCTTCTGTATGCAGCGGCCGGAAGGGGTGTAGTAGTGGGCTATGGTTAGGCGTATCATGGAGTTGTCGGGCAGGGGTATGGGGCGCTGTACGAGGCCCTTGCCGAAGGTGCGGCGCCCTATTATGGTGCCGCGGTCGTGGTCTTGTATTGCGCCTGAGACTATCTCGGCGGCCGACGCCGTGAACTCGTTGACGAGTACGAACACGCGGCCCTGGCGCATGCTGCCGTTGCCTTGTGCGTTATAGTCGGCACGCGGAGCCTGGCGTCCCTCCATGTAGACTATGAGGTCTTTGCGCTCGAGAAATTCGTTGGCTATCTTCACGGCTGCCTCGAGGTAGCCTCCGCCGTTGTCCTGGAGGTCTAGTACGAGGTCGGTCATGCCCTGGCTTTTCAGCTGTTGGAGTCCCTGCATGAACTCGTCGTACGTCGTGGCGCCGAAGTTGCCTATCCTTATGTAGCCGATGCCGGGACGTATCATGTAGACGGCGTCGACGCTCTTTACGGGTATCTTGTCGCGCTTGACGGTGAATTTCAGTGTTTCAGCCACTCCGCGGCGCACTATGCCGAGGTTTACCTTCGTACCTTTGGGACCGCGCAGGCGGCGCATGATCTCCTCGCGGCTCATCTTAACGCCGGCTATTGCCGTGTCGTTGACGCTCACGATGCGGTCGCCCGCCATGATGCCCACCTTCTCCGACGGGCCTTTTGATACGGGCTGTATTACGAGCAGCGTGTCGTCGACCATGTTGAACTGAACGCCTATGCCCTCAAAGTTGCCCTGCAGCGGTTCGGTTAGCGCCTTCACTTCCTCTGGGTCCGAGTAAGACGAGTGCGGGTCGAGCTTCTCGAGCATTCCGCGTATGGCGTCCTCGACGAGTTTCTTCTCGTCAACCGAGTCGACGTATAGGTTGTTTATCGCCATTTCGGCTATCTGCAGCTTGCGTATGGGGCTGTCTTTCGAGAAGTCGAGCGTTATCTGCGCCGTTGCCGGCAGCAGCGACGCGAATAGGCATATAAGTAAGATTGGTAATGATTTCTTATTCATTGGTTTGTCGTTTTGTATGGGTATGGAGCGTTGCCGTTCCCGTTTCCAGGCCTGTCAGAACACCTCTTCCTCCTCCGGACGGTCTTCCTCGATGACAAGGTTGTCAATGATGAAGTTCTGGCGCTCGGGCGTGTTCTTGCCCATGTAATATTCCAGGAGCTTCTGCACCTGGTCGGTCTTGTGCAGGGTTACCTGCTCTAGGCGCATGTCGGGGCCTATGAAGTTGCGGAACTCGTCGGGACTTATCTCGCCGAGACCTTTGAATCGTGTTATCTCAGGGTCGGGGCCAAGCTCCGTTATGGCTTTCAGGCGTTCGTCTTCGCTGTAACAGTAGCGTGTGATGAAGTCGCCTTTCTTGTCCTTCACCTCTTCCAGCGCTTTCTTGTTGCGTACCTTCGTGCGCTTGTTCCTTACGCGGAAGAGCGGCGTCTGCAGCACGTAGACGTGGCCTTTCTTTATCAGGTCGGGGAAGAATTGCAGGAAGAAGGTTATTATCAGCAGGCGGATGTGCATTCCGTCGACATCGGCATCGGTGGCCACTATTACCTTGTTGTAGCGCAGCGTGTCGAGTCCGTCCTCTATGTCGAGCGCCGCCTGCAGCAGGTTGAACTCCTCGTTCTCGTACACCACCTTCTTTGTAAGGCCGAAAGAGTTGAGCGGCTTGCCTCGCAACGAGAACACCGCTTGCGTGTTTACGTCGCGGCTCTTGGTGATTGAACCGCTTGCCGAGTCGCCCTCGGTTATGAATATGGAGCTTTCTTCCTTGCGGTCGTTCTTCACGTCGCTGAAGTGTATGCGGCAGTCGCGCAGCTTGCGGTTGTGCAGGTTGGCCTTCTTGGCGCGCTCGCGTGCCAGCTTCGTCACTCCCGCCATTTCCTTGCGCTCCTTCTCCGAGGCCTGTATCTTCTGCAGCATTACCTCCGCCACGTCGGCGTTCTTGTGCAGGTAGTTGTCCACTTCGGTCTTTATGAAGTCGCCTACGTACTTGTTCACGCTTACGCCGTCAGGACTCATGGTAAGCGAGCCGAGCTTGATCTTCGTCTGGCTCTCGAACATCGGTTCCTCAACATTTACGGCGATGGCGGCAACGAGGCCGTTGCGTATGTCGGTATATTCGAAGTTCTTGTTGAAAAACTCCTTTATAGTCTTGGCTATGTGCTCCTTGAACGCGCTCTGGTGCGTACCGCCCTGGGTGGTGTGCTGGCCGTTGACGAACGAGTGGTACTCCTCGCCGTACTGGTTGGTGTGGGTGAACGCTATCTCGATGTCTTCACCCTTGAGGTGTATTATAGGGTAAATGCCGTCGGTGGTCATCGTGTCGTTGAGCAGGTCTTCAAGTCCGTTGCGGCTCAATATGCGGCGACCGTTGAACATTATGGTAAGCCCCGTGTTAAGGTAAGTGTAGTTGCGGAGCATCGTCTCGACGAAGTCGTTATGGAAAGTGTAGTTCTTGAACAGCGTGTTGTCGGGCTCAAAGAACACGTATGTACCGTTCTCGTCCTGCGTGTCTTCAGTCACGTCGCTTTTAAGAACGCCCCTTTCGAACTTCACCGTGCGCACCACGCCGTCGCGGTAAGACCTTACCTCAAACTTGGAGCTAAGCGCATTGACGGCCTTTATGCCGACACCGTTGAGGCCGACGCTCTTCTTGAACGCCTTTGAGTCATACTTTCCGCCGGTGTTGAGCACGCTTACAGCCTCTACGAGCTTGCCCTGCGGTATGCCGCGGCCATAGTCGCGGACGGTTACCCGGAGGTTGTCGTCAAGGTCAATCTCAATCCTCTTGCCGGCTTTCATCTTGAACTCGTCTATCGAGTTGTCGATGACTTCCTTAAGCAATACGTATATTCCGTCTTCCGGCATCGAGCCGTCGCCCAACCGTCCGATGTACATTCCGGGACGGGTGCGCACATGCTCCATGTCGGACAGGTGCCTGATGTTTTCGTCTGTATAAGAAGTTGTAATTTTATTCTCTTCGCTCATAAAATTCCAAAATTAACAATTAAAAGTTAAAAATCAAACGCCGTGGTTGAAACAGGATGGCGGCTTCATGTGGCGTTGTAAGCTGTTACTTGCTTTCTATACCTTTCAACGACCTCAATATTGAAACAAGAAGACTTATGATGTTCTTCAAGTCGGTGTTCATTGAGTAGTAAATCTTGTCTTCCAGTATGTCTGTCGAGTGGAGCAGCTACAGCCAATATTTGGTTTCAGATGCTTCTTTAAGCGCTATGCTCATCTTGCTTATAAAGTCGGCTTTGCTTTGTGCAAATTCAGCTTCATAAAGATTGGCACCTATACTTGTGCCGGAACGTAGCAGCTGGTCAGCAAGCGAGTATTCACGTTTGGTATCTCTTATGAACCTACTGCACTTAACAATGCGTATGGCGAATTTCTCCGCCTTTTCTTTCACAATGTTATTGCCGTCAGCCATAATCAACTTTGTTTAATTGTTACTCCATTTCAGCGGGTTTAAGTCGATATGATTACCGCCAGCCATAAATAGCGCTGTTTAATTTTTACTTTTTAATTTTTAATTATTTCCCGCCGGCTTGCCGGCAGGAAATCTACAGCCACTTCTTGTAGCAGCGTCTTCTCTTGTGCAGTATTGTCTCGAGGTATTGCCACTGGCTCTGCACATTCTCGTTCGTTTCCATTTCAACCTGACTCTCGCCCCACTTGAATCCGTATGCCTGGTAGCGCGGAATGAGGTCGTAGAACATAAGGGCGTTGGCTCCCTTCATGCGGTATTCGGGCAGAACTCCGAGCAGGAGCAGGTCAACGCCTTCGGTCTTGTGTGCCTTGAGGGCGCGCAACACGTGCCACCAGCCGAACGGGAAGAGCCTTCCGCGGCGGCATTTCTGCAGCGCGCGTGCCAGCGACGGTATGGTGATGCCAACGGCAACGGGCTTCTTCTCGGCGTTCCAGTCCTCCACTACGGTGATAAGGCTGAGGTCGGCCATGGGGAAATACATCTTTATGTATTGCTCAATCTGCTTCTCGGAGAGTTCCGAATAGCCGTAAAGGTCTTTGAAGCAGGTGTTGATAAGGTCGAACATCTTCTTGCCGTAGCCGCCCTCGAACACGTCTTTCTTGGTCAGCTTGCGCACGTGCAGGTTGTAGCGCTTCTGTATCATCTCGGCTATCTTGGTGTATTTCTCCGGCACTTCGTCGGGCACCATGAGCTTGAACTCCACGTAGTCGTTGTCCTTCTCGAATCCGCCCAGCTTCTCCATGTGTTCAGGATAGTACGGATAGTTGTATATCGTGGCCATCGTGCCGAGCTGGTCGAATCCCATTGTGAGCATGCCTTCGGGGTCGAGGTCAGTGAATCCGAGCGGACCTATCATCTCGTCCATTCCCTTCGACTTGCCGTAATCCTCGACGGCATTGAACAAAGCGCGCGACACCTCGATGTCGTCGACGAAGTCTATCCAGCCGAAGCGCACGCACTTGCGGCCCCAGCGCTTGTTCGCGCGGTGGTTTATGATTGCCGCAACGCGTCCCGCCATGCGTCCGTCTTCATAGAAAGCCATGAAATATTCGGCCTCACTGAACTCGAAGGCGGCGTTCTTTGTTTTGTCGAGGGTGTTCATCTCGTCGCTGAACAGGTTTGGAACGTCCTGCTCGCAGCCTTCGTAGAGGTCGTAATGGAAGTCTATGAAGCGCTCAAGATCTTTCCTGCTGCTTACTTTCTTTATTGTTACAGATGACATTTCCTGATATTTTGAGATGTTGTTTTAAACATGCAAAATTAACATTTTTGCAGCTAATATGGAAATAAAATCTCATTTTTAGTATAAAAGATGACAGCGCAACGCGCTGCGATGCCTTATTCTGACAGTTTCTCAAACTGTTTAAGTACGTCGCAGCGCGTTGTGTACCGGTCGATATTCTGCGGATGTTCGTGTGCGAAGCGGCTCAGTGCTGCCAGTGCTTTGTATTGCGCTGAGGCAGTGTGAGGAATTATTACGAGGTTGTATTCGCTGTCGTAAGTAACCTCATACCACGGTTCTATGTCGATGAAAGCCAGCGCGTAGAGCGATTTGTACTGTGTGTTCAGATTGGCGGAGCGGCTGCTCTGTCTGAGATAGTCAATCGCTTTGGCAGCGAAGTCAAGTTCACCGGCGCGTGCGCTGTCGTTCACACTGTGCGAGTAATGTGTCAGGAACCAGCAGTCGCCGTAGCACGATGCCTGATAATAGCGCACCGCAAGCTCGTAAGCCTGTGCTTCTTTCTGCTCTCCGGCAGTCGCGAGGTTATAGCTTGACTGCATCTGAATCATCTCCTTGCAGTACTTCAGTTTCAGGTTTTCCTTAGGTTCGCCCTTGTCAGGGCCGTCTGTCTCATACGTGTTGGGCAGCTGTCTGTTGAACCAGCGGGCTTCAGTGTAATTTCTGTTGGCCATGTACCAGCTGATGTTCTGGCGTGAGATGAAGTCAAGACTTACACGCTCAAGATAAGGCACGGCCTCGGCGAAGCGTCCTTCGGCCATGTATCGTGTGCCGATAAGGTCGTTGTAATAGTCCTTGTTGGCGTAAACCTGCTGCGCTACGTAGTGCTCGAACAGGTCGCTCTTTGCCGATGTAAGGAATGAGTAGTATGCGGCCAAAGTGTCGGCAGACGTCTGCGACAGTGCTGCGAAGTATTCGTTACCCCATGAATAGTCGCGGTTCCACGGCCAGTCGCCGCCCCATTTGAAGTCCTTGTCGGCTGTATGGTCGCCCGAAGTCTCAAAGCTGAAGCCGTTTTCGGTAGCCATGCCAATGAGCGCGAGCGCCATTTCGGGGCGTCCTGCGGCTATGTAGCGCGGTGCCAGCACGTTGTAGGCAATGCGCTCCTTGACGTCAGTGTAGTGGTTTGCGTATTCGCCTGAGCGTCCGCGCTCCTCCTCAATCTTGCTGTCGAGCCAGCGGAACTCGTCAGTAAGCCATGCCGTAGAGCTGCCTTCGAGCTTCATCGTGGTGGCCTTTGCCAGCATACGTATGCAGCGCGCGTTGTCTTTCATACGCTGACTGCCGTCCATCTTGACAGCCTGTGCGGCTCTGCGGTAAGCCTCGTCATAGTTGCCCATAAGATATTCTATCATGGCTGCCGCGCTCTGCCACAGGCAAGGCGACTGTGTGCGCTTCTCTTTTATAACCTCATCGGCGAAATTCAGAAATTCGTTTGCCTCGCTGTCGGCCACTTTGCGTATGTCAGTTCCGCCCGTGTGCAGTCTGAACGGACTGTCGTCGCGCGTGTCAAGAGTCTCCTGAAGATTGTTCACAAGGTCCTGAACAAGGTATAGCAGGGTGGGCGAGTCGGGATTTTCGGAGTAAACTTTGCGTATTCCGGCCATGTTGCGGTACTTACGCATACACCATTTTATGCTCTGCATGTCGCCCTGTTCGGCGTAGATGTCGCACGCCTGGCGGCGCAGTCCGCTGTTGAGCAGTGCGCGTGCGTAGATGTTGCGACACATCTCGCGCCACACTCCGTCGGGCAGTTTGCTTGCCGTAGCCGTCCAGTAGAGCATGTTTGCCTTGTCGCGGCCCAGCAGCATGTTGGCTCTCATGGTCATCAGCGCGTACTGTTTGTCCATACGTCCGCCCTTGTACTCCTCGCAGGCGTCGAGCAGAGCGCGCAGAGTGCTGTCGCGTGAGGCAAGCTCCTGTTTCGTAGGATAGTTCCATGTGTCCATGCTTATATTCTCGCTTACGTTGAGATAAGCGTCGAGCAGACTCATGTAGCGTAGCATCTGGCGGTCGCCGTTGCGGCGTGCAATGCTGTCGAGCCGCTCACGGTTGTATTTATAATAGCTCTCGTCTGTGCTTTCAGGCTCGCCGCCGTAGCGTTTCCACCAGTCGTTCATATCCTCGCGGAACGGTGATGTGAGAGCGTCGCGGCGGAATACGCTGAACATATATGAGTTGTGCGACGGCAGTTCGGGCATGCAGGCCATTGCTCCTGCCGCGGCTGTCAGACTAAATATCGCTGTAATTAAATATCTTCTCATAGTCGTCGGGTTTAAATCGTGTTATGTTCTGATTATTCAGGTCAAACAGTATTATCTCTCTGTTGGCCTGTATGCGCCGGCTGCTTATTGATTTTGCGGCGTCGGTTATGTCGCCGAGCGTAGGTGCGCGTATCACGATTGAGTCGCCCTGGAGTACGGGCAGGTCGTCGTCGCGGTGCATTATGCCGACATATCTGCCGCCACGGAAGAGTATGCGCCACGAGTAAATAGGGTAGGCTGCCGAAAGCGGAAGCTCATAGTCGGCCAGATGGCGCAGGTATGGCGCTGCGTCGCGCATGTCGAGAATCGGCTTGCCGCAGCTGATGTCGGTGAAGTCGCCCGTGTTATACATCATCAGCACGCCTCTCTTAACGGGAGGCGCGCTCTCGGCGAGCTGGTGCAGGCGTATCGTAGCAGTAACCTCTATGCCCTCGGCTGCCGCCAAGCGGCGCAGTGTGCGCAGGAAACTGAAATAGCGCTGGCGTGTGCGCCGTGTCCAGTCGCAGTCTATCTGTATCTCCTTCACCTTGCCGACATCGTTCGTGGCGTTCATCTGCATTATGCGTCTTAGCGTCAGTCGGGCAAGGTCTGTGGTGTCGGCGGCCATGCACTCGTTGACGATGTAGACCGCGGGCACCACCTCGACGCCTTGCGGCACGCCCGTGCCGAACCTCAGCGTGGCGTTGGGCACGGGGCTTCCGTCTTCGCCAGCCACCACGTCGAAGTACCTTACGTACATGCGGCTTATGCCGTGGCGGTCGATGAAGGCCTGCTTGGTGCTGTCGATGTCGAGCACCGTGCTCCAATAGTACACCGAGCGTCGGCTTCCGCCGCCGTCAGTCCTGCCGCATGCCGACGCAAGCAGCGCCAGCAGGCACGCTGTTATGTATGTTGCGAGCTTCATTGTTCAAATTGCGAAGATACTTAAAAATGCGCTTAACTGCAATATTTGTAACATTATTAGGTGTTATTTATGGATATTTGTATTTCGCGCCGGTATTGCAGTCAAAAAACGTCAGCGCCCACAACCTTGGCGCATGGCTAAGGCTGCGGCGCGCTGAAACAAAAGCCGTGAAAACAATCGTAAGGGAATAACAATGGAACTGAAAATACTGCCGTTCCGCGTGGACGTCAGCATGCCGTGTCTTGGCTGCACTCCCCGTAGGTTATTGTCATTCCACGTTCCACGCGTAATATGTGTTGCCGGTATTATCGTAGTCTACCGATACGTGCGGCGGATGGTGCTTCGGGCCCTTAGGCTTCTTCGGTGGTTTGTGCTTCTTGTGGTGCGGCGGACGTGGCGGATGGTCCTTATGGACTATGCACGAACCGCAGGCCATTGCCATGCAGAGGGCCATTATTGTCGTCTTGAATATTGCTGATGGTCTCATCGTAGTATTTGTTACAGGTTTATACTAAGGTTATGTAAACGCCGTTTTTTCAACCGCGTCTTATATATAAGAGGAGGTAAACGGCAAAAAGTAAAATCGCGACAACATTTTTTTACAATATTTTGACGCACCAGTTCCAGCGCTTCCCCGCCCGTGGCAGGGAAGCGGCCGCAGGCATGCGGTGCCGTCATATTCTGCCGTGTGCGTAACGGGTTGATGCTCAATTGGTTACAAAAGGTCGTCTTTTGCCTTCCGAAAGGTTGCCTTTTGCAACGCGAAAGATAACCTTTTGCATCCTAAAAGGCAGCCTCTTGCAGACTGTGTGTCGGCAAGCCCGTGTCGGGACGGCGCACGGCAGGGGCGTGGGCGGCATGCAACGGGCATGTTGCCGGCGTCGTTATGTTGTCTGCCTGATTTAATTATGTCATGCAAATTTTATTAAAAATACAAATTTCCGTATCAAAAAGTATGGTTTAATTATATTTAATTCGTATATTTGCAGTGTGTAACGAAAGGCTTGACCGTGGTTTGACGGTTCGGAAAAGCCAATATGCAACGGTAACGAAAATTCAGACAAAAACTAAAATCTTATTTCAGTAGTATTATTATGAAACATTATTTTATTAAATCTTTTCTTTTCCTCGCCGTCCTGTCCGTATGTTTCGGCTTTGCTTCATGCTCTGACGACGAGGACGATACACCCCCGCCGTTTGAGGAGGAGTGGACTGTCCTGCCTTACCAAGGACGGTGTTATTCAGAGTATTTTTTTGATCCAAGTATTTGGAAGAAAGGCTATGTAATAACCGACCCAAGGGGCAAGACAGGGGTGTTTGGTGGTTTGTACGGGATGAGAGATATCTGGCAGGAAGGCCACCGGTATAAGGTGCGTATAAGGGCTGAGTATCATAAGGCGGCGGAAGGCGAGCCTGCTTATGTAAACGGATATGTGTACGAGGTGCTTGAGGTCTTGTCTGACGAGGTAGTAACTGATTACGAGGTTAAGGAGTGGCCGCCTTATTGGTGGCCTGATGGTGAAGCTTGGCCTCCAAAGGATTGGGACGAGAATTATAAGGACTATCCCGAAAATTGGGTTGGCTTCGACTGATAAAGGCTTAAAAAGTCATTGACTTGAAAGTCCCCGGCATTGCACCGTGCCGAAAGCCGCGGTTTGTGCATGTTCGGTTTGTCCGTACATATACAAAGTTTATGCAGGGCTTGCTGCTTTGATTATTATTTTACGTGTGCTGCCCGGTTGCAGGTTTGAGCCTGCGGCCGGGCAGTATCATTTTTCATTGATAGAATATGCCGTGCTTGCCGGTCGCCGCGTTGTGTGCTGTTGGCTGTTTTCCGGCATCCGCCTTCTCCTCAATAAACGAAAAACGCGCGGGCTTTAGGCCTGCGCGCAGAGATGAAAGGAATCAGGAGTGGTCTCACCGAGAATCGAACTCGGATCTAATCTTTAGGAGAGACTTGTTCTATCCATTGAACTATGAGACCCCAATCCGGCTGCAAAGGTAATCTGTTTGGAGCGTAAAACCAAATTATTTGTGAAAAAACATGTAAACAATTAAACTTTTCGGGGCTTAATCAATCAGATAGAGTGTTATGAAGAAACTTATTGTTTTTTGTCTACTCGTTATGAGCGTTGTCCTCTGCCATGCGCAAGGCAGCGTCAGGGGAAAGGTGGTAGACACGGCTACGGGCGGCTCGATGCCGTTCGTCAACATCGCCGTGTACGACAAGGCCACGCAGAAATTTGTAAAGGGTGCAATATCGGACGAGAAGGGCCTGTTCCATGTTACGGGTCTGCCCTACGGCAGCTACACCATGAAGCTGTCGTACATAGGCTACACCGAGCTTGTGAAGAGCTTCACGCTTGAGGCCGAGCACAAGCACACCAATTTTAAGAAAATAAGCCTCTCTGAGGACAGCCAGACGCTGCAGGAGGTCACGGTGACGGCGCAGCGCCCGGGCATGAAGCTCGAGGTTGACCGCAAGTCGTTCGACGTGACGCAGGACATAAGCAACGCCGGCGGTGCGGCGAGCGACGTGCTCGAGAACATCCCGTCGGTCGAGGTCGACACGGAGGGCAACATATCGCTGCGCGGCAACACCAGCGTGGAGGTGTGGATCAACGGCAAGGCCAGCGGACTGACCAGCGACAACCGCGCCGAGATACTCCAGCAGCTGCCTGCCGAGAGCATTGACAGGATAGAGGTCATCGACAACCCGTCGGCAAAGTTCAGCGCCGAGGGCAGCGCCGGCATCATTAACATCGTGCTGAAGAAGAACCGCACGGCGGGCTACTACGGCTCGGTGCAGGCCGGAGGCAGCTCGAGGGGCAGCGCCAACGCCAGCGGCAACATCAACTTCAACGTAGGCAGGTGGGAAGGATACCTGAACGTGGGCTACCGCCACCGTGCCAACGACGGCGGCTCGTCGAGCTACCAGGAGTACCTGAACACCAACGAGTACCAGTCGTACACCACCGAGAACAACCGTATGGGCAACAACATATTCAGCCGTGCCGGCCTTACATACAACGCAACTGACAAGGACGCGCTGTCGATATCAGGCATGATGATGATGGGAAGCCACAAGAACGGCGGCGTGACGCCTTACCACTACGGCACGATAGGCGCCCCGCAAGACAGCTACATAATGCTGCGCAACTCGTCGGGGCATAACGACATGCGCATGTTCTACGGCGAGTTCAACTACCGCCACAACTTCACCGACCGCCATTACCTCGACTTCACCGTCGACTACAACAACTGGCGCATGGACCAGGACAACATATACCAGGACAGCACCGAGTATTTCGACGAGCCGAAGCCCACCGAATACGACTACCAGTACCGCCCGATGTTCAACCGCAGCCACTCGTGGGAGGTGAAACTCGACTACGAAAACCCGATAAGCGAGGCCATAATGCTGCAGGCCGGATACCAGGGCAACTTCCGCCGCGAGAACTCTCCGCAGGAGTCTTATATCGACGAGACGAGCTGGGACGGTGTAAACCAGGTGGAAGACGAGGAATACTACAACCGCTTCATCTACAACATGGACCTGCATGCGCTCTACGCCACGGCCACGATGAAGTTCGGCAAGTTCGGCGTCATGGGCGGACTGCGCGGCGAGTACTGGCACGTCAACTCCGAAAGTTACAGCTACGAGCAGGAGCACGACCCCTCGAAGCGCGACCCGGCGTTCAAGAAGGACTTCTTCCAGCTCTTCCCCAGCGTGTTCCTCTCTTACCAGCTTACCGAGACGCAGCAGCTGCAGCTCAACTATACGCGCCGCCTGCGCCGTCCGTGGGGAGGCCAGCTCAACAGCTTCCGCAACACGCGCGACGCCTCGATGGTGTCGTTCGGTAACCCCGAGCTTACCCCCGAGTACAGCAACTCGTTCTCGCTCAACTACCTGAAGACATGGGACGCCCACTCGTTGCTCGTCAGCGCGTACTACCGCCCTACTTATGACGTAATCGAGCGCATAAGCTACCAGAGCAGCTCCGACGGCATGATGTACCAGACTTTCATGAACGTTGCCAAGAGCCTGAGCTCCGGTGTCGAACTTGTTATGAAGAACCAGATTTGCAAGATACTTAATCTTACCACAACAGCCAACGCCTATTACTACAAGCTCGACGGCTTTACTTACGACATAGACGGCCAGACCGTTACGGGAGAGGGCAACAGTAACTTCACCTGGAACGCACGCATGCAGGCGTCGCTGATGCTGCCCTGGGACATATCGCTCCAGCTTACGGGCCGCTACCGCTCACGCCAGGCAGTGGCGCAGGGCTACCGCAAGGGCAACTTCAGGCTCAATCTGGGCTTGCGCAAGTCGTTCCTCGACCGCAAGCTGACGCTCGCCGTCAACTGCCGCGACCTGCTCAACACAAGCAAGTTCGATACTTACACCAGCTCGGAGACCTTCACACGCCACCAGAAGAACTGGCGCAGCGGACGCACGGTGAACCTTACGCTGACTTACAACTTCGGCAACATGAAGGCGAAAGCACCCAAGAAGAAGGTTTACAACAGTGCCAACATGGGCGGAGAAGAAGGCGGAGGAATGGAGAACGGATACGAATAGTCCGTGAATTGAAACAATACGAGCCTCTGAAAGGACGTCATCATAAATGCGGCCTGCCATCAGAATCTGTATGATACAGAATCGGTGGCGGCCGCATTTTTATTTATTACATGCCAGACCGGTTGGCTTTTTACCTCACGTTAAGGTTGTTATTCGTGATGTTGGTCCGTGCCTTATTCGCCGGCGCGATACGTCTCAGTCAGCCTTGCGCCTTGTCTTAAGCGACAGGATGTACCAGCTTACGCCCACAGCCACGGCCAGCATGGCGGCGCGCAGCCACCACGAGCCGAATATCAGCACCATGCAGTGCAGCGAGGTGAGCCACAACAGCGACAACGAAATAATCTTTGCGCGCAGCGGTATGCTGCGTTCCTCGCGGAAGCTGCGTATGTACGGGCCCAGGTGCCTGTGCCCGAGTAGCCACCGGTAGGCGCGCGGCGAGCTGCGGAAGAACATCGCCGCCGATAGCAGCAGGAAGGGCGTGGTGGGCAGCAGGGGCAGGAATATGCCTATGACGCCGAGCACCAGCGACAGCGAACCTATTAAGAGGAAGATGTATTTCATGGCGCAAAGATAATAACACGGCGTGAAATAACGGCACGCCGGCGGCATAATAAGTTGCACATGTGCCGGTATTGCCGCCCCTGTGGCATGGTATACGGCGGCCGGCGGCTGTATTTACAAGAACGAAATACGCATGCTCCTGTATAATGGAGCATGCGTATTTTTATTTAACGGTAATGTTTTACATGTCAAAAGCCATCCTTCCGCGGCTCGTCAGGCCGCCTTACGGGAGGCGTTTCGCCTTCAGCGTCAGCACACCTGGCTGCCCGGCTTCACGTCGGCGGAGGTCGTAATGACGCTCAGCGAGCCGTCGAAGTCCTCTGCCGAGAGTATCATGCCCTGGCTCTCGATGCCCTTCAGCTTGCGCGGGGCAAAGTTGGCGATGAAGCAGACACGCTTGCCTACGAGGTCTTCAGGCTTGTAGAACTTGGCTATGCCGCTCACGATGGTGCGGTCCTGGCCGCTTCCGTCGTCGATGGTGAACTTGAGCAGCTTGTCGGCTTTCTTCACTTTCTCGCACGCCTTGATTAATCCAACGCGTATGTCGAGCTTCTCGAAGTCCTCGAAAGGTACGTTGGGCTTTATCTCCTTGGCCTTGTAGTTGGCGGCCTCGTTGGCCTTCTTTGTCTCCTCGAGCTTCTTCAGCTGGAAGTCTATCACGTCGTCCTCAATCTTCTCGAACAGCAGTTCGGGCTCGGCCAGCTGGTGTCCGGCCTGGAGCAGGTCGGTAGAGCCGAGCTGGTTCCAGTCGAAGGTGTCGATGTTAATCATCTTGCGGAGCCTTGCGCTGCTGAAAGGCAGGAACGGCTCGAAGGCTATCGCCAGGTTGGCAACGAGCTGGAGCGAGATGTTGAGGATGGTCTCTACGCGCTTCATGTCGGTCTTTGCCACCTTCCACGGTTCGCAGTCGGCTATGTACTTGTTGCCTATGCGTGCCAGGTTCATTGCCTCCTTGAGGGCGTCGCGGAACTTGAAGGCGTCGAGCAGGCGCTCAACGTTGGCCTTGACGTCCTTAAACTCTGCTATGGTCTGCGTGTCGATGTCTTGCAGTTCGCCGCATGCCGGCACTACGCCGTTCCAGTATTTCTTGGTGAGCTGCAGCGCGCGGTTTACGAAGTTGCCGTAGATGCCCACCAGTTCGCTGTTGTTGCGCTCCTGGAAGTCTTTCCACGTGAAGTTGTTGTCCTTCGTTTCGGGCGCGTTGGCGGTGAGCACGTAGCGCAGCACGTCCTGCTTGCCGGGCAGCTCCTCAAGGTATTCGTGGAGCCATACCGCCCAGTTGCGCGATGTCGAAATCTTGTCGTTCTCAAGGTTGAGGAACTCGTTTGCCGGTACGTTGTCAGGCAAGATGTATCCGCCGTGTGCCTTGAGCATGGTGGGGAACACGATGCAGTGGAACACGATGTTGTCCTTACCGATGAAGTGGACGAGGCGCGTCTCGGGGTCCTTCCACCACTTCTCCCAGTCTTCGGGCATGAGTTCCTGGGTGTTTGAGATGTAGCCTATCGGCGCGTCGAACCACACGTAGAGCACCTTGCCCTCTGCTCCGTCGACTGGGACGGGTATTCCCCAGTCGAGGTCGCGCGTCATGGCACGCGGCTGCAGGTCGAGGTCGAGCCACGACTTGCACTGTCCGTAGACGTTGGGGCGCCACTCCTTGTGGCCTTCGAGTATCCATTGCTTGAGCCAGTCCTGGTACTCGTTGAGCGGCAGATACCAGTTCTTGGTCTCCTTCAGCACGGGCTGCGAGCCGCTGATGGCGCTCTTCGGGTTGATAAGCTCGGTGGGGTCGAGGTCGCTTCCGCACTTCTCGCACTGGTCGCCGTAAGCCTTCGGGTTGTGGCAGTGGGGGCATTCGCCCGTTATGTAGCGGTCGGCGAGGAACTGGTGTGCCTCCTCGTCGTAGTACTGCATTGAGGTCTTCTCTACCAGCTTGCCTTCCTCGTATAGCTTCTTGAAGAAGTCCGACGCCACCTTTGAGTGTGTGTCGGATGTGGTGCGGCTGTAGATGTCGAACGAGATGCCGAAGTCGGCAAAGCTCTTCTTTATCATTGCGTGGTAGCGGTCGACCACTTGCTGGGGCGTTATGCCCTCCTTCTTTGCGCGGATGGTGATGGGCACGCCGTGCTCGTCGCTTCCGCAGATGAATCTTACGTCTTGTTTCTTAAGTCTGAGATAGCGCACATAGATGTCTGCCGGCACGTAGACTCCGGCCAGGTGGCCTATGTGCACGCCGCCGTTGGCGTAGGGCAGGGCGGCGGTCACGGTGGTGCGCTTATAATTTTTCTTTTGTTCCATAATCTTATCCAAGTTAAATAAGCCGGCCGTGCTTGTCGGCCTAATCCGCTGCAAAAGTACTCAAAAAAGTCGGATTATCGCCATGTAGCCGCCATGTTTTTGTATTTGCCGGTGATAAAAGGGTGGTGTAAGTCAAAGTGTATCAGCATGGTTTGGTGCGGCAGGGCGCTGCCGCGGCGGTGCGGTCGCAGTGGGCGTGCCGTAGTTTTTTCCTGTCTGAAACGCAATCCGTGATACAACCAAGCGCCGTGGCGGCTTAAATTAGCAACCGCAAACGCCGGCAGGCGCAACGCCCGTGCCCGCCCTGCCGGCAGTCCGCGTGCGGCAGTATGAACGGTTATGCCGCACGGGGGCATGGCACGGATAGTTTTCGTAAAACCGTTAGTAACAACTAAAACAACAGCTTATGGCAACAATCAAGATCAAGTTACGCCCTTCGGCAACGCAGGGCAGTGAAGGCACGTTGTTCTTCCAGGTTATCCACCGCAGGGTAACAAGAACCGTCAGCACCGACTACCACGTGAACACGGACGAGTGGGACGATGCCCTGTCGGCAGTGCGCATGGGCGGCAGTCCCGGCCGGCAGGCGTATTTGCAGATGGTGGCGTCGAAAATACGGTGGAACATGAAACAGTTTACGGCCATACTGGTGGAGAAGGAGACTGCCGGCGTGCAGTACACAGCCGACGACGTGGTCGAGGCTTACAGGCGGCTGCCGCCCTGCCAGACGTGGTTCGGCTTCATACGCTCCATGGCCGACAGGAAAATCATGGCCGGGCGGCATGGCACAGCCAAGACGTACAGTGACGCCCTGAAGAGCTTCTCGGCGTTCCGCAGCGGCGAGGACATCGTGCTTGACGCCCTCGACGGCGATACCATTGTGATGTATGAGGCGTGGCTGAGGTACCGGGGGCTTAAGCGCAACTCGTCGTCGTGCTACATGCGCACCCTGCGCACGCTGTACCGCAAGGCTGTCGGCATGGGGCTCACCACCGACAAGGACATCTTCCGCCACGTGTTCACGGGCTTTGCCAAGACAGCCAAGAGGGCCATACCGCTGGCGTCGATACGCTCGATACGGCAGCTGGAGCTGCCCGAAGGGTCGCGGATCGCCTTCGCCCGCGACGTGTTCATGCTCAGCATATACCTCCAGGGCATGTCGTTCGTCGACATGGCATACCTGAGGAAGTCTGACATCAGCAGCGGACAGCTGCAATACAACAGGAAGAAGACCGGCCAGTGCATCACCGTAAGCTGGGAACCCTCGATGCAGGCCATCGTTGACGAGTATGCGCACCTGACCGGCGGCAGCCCTTACCTGCTGCCCATCATAACGCGCCTTGACGGCACGGAGCGCCGGCAGTACGTGAAGATGGAGCACAACGTAAACCGGCTGCTCAAGAAGATAGGCGCCATGGCCGGCGTACGCATACCGCTTACGACATACGTGGCGCGCCACTCATGGGCCACTACCATGCGCGACATGGGCTACGACCTGTCGATAGTAAGCCGCGGGCTGGGGCATGAGAGCCTCAAGACCACGCAGATATACCTGTCTACCATCGACACGTCGGCCGTGGCCAATGTCAACCGCAGGATGATAGGCCGCATCATAAGGTGAGAAGGTGAGCCGGCACACGGCGTGTCAAAAAACAGGGTATGGCCGGCAGTCTTGTGAAAGACGGCCTTCAGCGTCATAAAACGCCACGTCTTGCGTTGCAAAAGGCGGCCTTTTGCAACGCAAAAAGCCATGTATGGGCAACCGCCTGGTAGTCAGGCGGTTGCAACAGCCATGCCGGCAAGTGCGGCGTGTGCCAAAAATTAAGGTTGTGGCGGTCTTGCCGCCGCAACCGGTTGGCAAAAAGACACCCGGTGAAGCTGTCTTTAAAACGCTTCACCGGATGTCCTCTTGTTACGGGGTCGTGGGCCTGGCCCTTATGCCCACGCCGAGTTATATGCCGCGTTGTCAGTCTTTGCCTTTTATCTCAAGCGGCCTTGTGGCCGTCGCGTTGCCGTATTGTATGTAGAGCTGGTAGCTGCCGGGCTCCAGGCCGGTTATGTCGATAAGGTATGGCGACACGTACTTGACGGCCTTCACCATGCGCTCCTTGCTGTCGAATATCACCACCTTGGCCTGCTCTTGCGTGGGCAGCGTGAGGCGTATGCCCGAGTTGTTGGGGTTGAAGGTCACGCGGACGTCCTCGAGTGCCTTTGCGTGGTTCACCGGCAGGGCCGACAGGTCGTCGGGCGAGAACCTTACCATAACCTTGAGCGGCGCGCCCTTGACGCCGCCGTCGGGCATCACGTATACGGGAAATTCTGTGCCCGGCTCAAGCTGCATCATGTTCAGTTCGACGTTCATCGAGCCGTTGCCTGACGCGTCGACGCCCAGCGTGGTATTGCCCAGTACGAACGTCACTTCCACGGGCTTGTCGCCGGGGTTGTCGGCCGATGGCGAGAGGCTCATTATGTAGCCCTTGTTCCTTGCCACGTTGTCAGTCTGGAGCCTTGTCCACACGTCGCCGCCGGGCTGTCCGGCACGCCTGCGCGTGTCATACTCGCACAGGTAGAACGCCTTCTGTCCGTCGTTCAGGCGGTAGCCCAGCGCGTCGAGGTTGCTTATCCGCGACAGGCTGGCATCGGCGGGGAACGATACGAAGTTCCATTCGCCTGGCGTGAAGGTGTATTTCAGCACGAGTTTGTCCACGCGTGCCAGGCCGCTCTCCACCACCACCTGTCCGCATGAGCGGGCGTCGGCGTATACCGTCAGCTCGTCAATCTCGTCGCCGTCCTTAAGCACCAGGCGTCCGTCGCGCTCCACCGTCTTGTCTCTCCTTATGACAAGCTCGGAGTAGCTTCCCTCATGTATATGTCGGAGGCGAAGGACAAGGCTGTGTTTTACTGGTGGAAGACAGAGACGTTTGTCAACCAGCACTTGCCCCGTGTGAAGATGGCAGGACTCGAAAGGTCGAAGACGTACCGCATACACGAACTTGACCGCATAGACAACAAGCCGCTGAAGTTTGAAGGTAAGACTTTCACCGGTGCATTTCTCATGGACAACGGTCTGGATATACCTTATAAGCACGATGTAGACTATAATAAGCTTAACGATTATGCAAGTCGCGTACTTTATCTTGAGGAAGTCCGTTGATTGTCTTGATTGCTGGTGATAGTATAAAAAAAGGATGTGCCATCCAACATGGCACATCCTTTTTTATGATTATCTTATTATAGATTTACTTCCCTGCTGTGATTAAATAATCCATTTTAATTATACACGTAGTGTAAATATGATTTGTTTTTTGCTTACCGTGTGGTAGCCGCCGTATAATTGGGGTAAGAGTAACAAATCTCGTTTGCTTGTCTTTCGCGTCAGTCTATGAAGCGTATCTTGTCGGTTTTGCGCGACTTTGCGCCAGGCGCCTCGTCAGGGTAGCCCATGGCGATGCAGTACAGCAGGTTATAGTCTTTGCTGAAGCCGAGCTTTTCGATGTACGGCGCGCACGACTTGCTGTCCTTCATCAGGCGTACGGGGTGTGCCATGCAGCAGGAGCCGATGCCCCTTGCCCATGCTGCGAGGATGATGTTCTCGCCGAGCAGTCCGCAGTCCACCTGCGACACGTCGTAGGTGGTGTCGTTGGCGATGAACACCACGCACGTGGCGTTTACGAATATGTTTTTGGCTCCGTTCTTGGGTGCGTTATCCTTGTTGTCTTTCACCACGGCGGCGGTTATTTCCGCGAGGAGCTCCGGGTTGTCGACCACGCGTATCTCGTAAGCTTGGCGGTTCTGCCCGTTGGGCGCGTTTATGCCGCACTCCAGTATGCGGTTAAGCGTGTTGCGGCTTATCCGCTTGTCGGTGTACTGGCGTATGCTGCGCCTCGACATCATCACTTTTTCCACTACTTCGGCGTCGTCGGTCTTTGCCGTCGGGGTTTCTGCCTGCTGCGTGCACGAAACCATGGCTGCCATTAAGAGCAGCGAACAGATAATCTTTTTCATACTAACTTTATTTAATCCATTTGAAATTCTCCTTGCCTGCGCCTATCTCGAAGTGCAGCCGGGCTATGCCCAGGTCCATTTTAGTGTATCCCACGACTGAGAAGAGGCGCTTCGCCCTTACCAAATGCGTGCCGTCGTGCATGCCTGCATACTCGAAGTAGAACTTCTGCTGGTTGACGGCCGTAGGAGCTTTGAGCGCGGCGCGCACGCCTGCCTCGAACCATGCGGGCGTGGTTTCGTCGGCGTTGCTCACGTCGTTCACCGTCTTGCGCTTGAGCTTGCGCCCCGGGTCGTCTGGGTATCCAAGCGAAATCATGCAGGCTACCTTCTCTCCGTCGGCCAGGTAGAACGTCCCTTTCACCTTACGGTATGACAGTCCTGCCCAGCAGGTGCCGAGTCCGAGCTGCTGTGCGAGCAGCACTATCTGCTCGCCGTAATAGCCAATGCGCTCGTCCAGGTCGTCGGCTTTCTCGCCTGCCATTACGATATAATTCTCTACGCCCGAGAAAGCACCGTAAGCGAACAGTCCGCTGAAGCCCTTTTTCTCGTCGAGCACGAGCTGTATGTGCAGCCGTCCCTTGCGGTTGCATTGGTTAATCTTAGCCTGAAGCGCGTCAACCACGTCCTGCTCCAGCCTTTTGCTTATATATCTGCGCACGCTGTGGCGCGCGTCGATTGCCTCAAGTAGTGTCATCATGTGCTTTTGTTCTTTGTTTAAATCATGTGCTTTTAGTGGTGCGATGCTTAATTGCCCGTTTTTCTTATCGATACGAGTTTGCCGGTCGATGCAAGCCTGTGCATCTTCCACTTGTCAGACATCAGTCCCTCACCGTTCCATTGCGGCACGGACTCGATGGCCATGTCGTTCAATGCGCCCGATGGCGCAAAGTAGACGTTCTCAACGTTTTGCAACTCATTTTCCAATGGCTTCCATACCAGTTTGCCGACAGTCGTCGTGTTGTAAAGATTCTGTTTGTCGATATGTTTTAGCTCGTTTCCCTCAAACAGTAGATACATTTTGGGTGAGTCCATGCCTTTGCGCAGACAGTATGCGGCATAGATTAAAGAGCCTTCTGACGCCGGGAACGTTACAAATTCTACTGCAAGGTCGTTGTCTCCCAATGTTTGCCGTATTTGTTGCCAGTCAGTGGAAAGATTGCGGATAAAGTCTCCATACTTGTCATGGCATTGCTGCAACTTCTCATCCAGCCTCTTTGCCTCATTCTTTAGGGAATCCAAGCCGGCCGGTCTTTCTGATTTCGGCTGTTCGTATATGTTGTTAATCCTGCTGTAAAGGTCTGCCAGGCTGTTGTACATGGTTTTTGTACCATTGCTTCCATCCTCTTTTGCCGGTGAATCCAAATCCATTCCATTGTCGAGCGACATCCCCTTTCCCATCAAAGCACTGTCGTATCCGTCTTTGTAATAAGCGTCGGAGCGCGATTCGTAAGCTATGCGGTGAATAATGGGTTCAAACAATATCCCATATTGTTTGCAAAGCGAATCTTTCTTATTTGCATTAGAGCCGATAAAACTCCTTTTGAAGATGTTTGGGATGAGTTCCATTGCGTCGGCGTAGTATTTTGATGCCTTCTTGTTTCCTGCTTTTTTGCAATACACTGACAGGTTTAATAACGAATTGGCATATTGGATATTTTCCTACTAAAAAATGTGAGGGCATCACTAAATGTCCTCTTTGGCTATAAAAGCCCCTACTTCTGCTAACTTTAATTAGCTCCATATAATTTATTAACAGCAAAAAATCTGCCATGACGAGTAGTAAAATTTATAAAAAATGTCAAATTTCCTATCTTGAATGAAACTATGTCTTCATGTCTACTTTGCTTATTTTAGCAAGCTGTTATGCAATTACATAATTAGAATTTAGGGACACAAATTACTGCGACATTTACGAGACAAATAAGGGACATTTAAACAATCTTTGTTGCACTTCTAAATGTCTCAAAAATGTCCTATACAAAAACATGGACATTTACTGTATATCAATTAGTTACGCCATATCTTACATGGGACATTTAAAACGACAATCATACCAGTTTTAACCTCCAAACACATACTTCACGACCTTAGCATTGGCCTTGTTCTCGTTAACGAAGTCGCGCTCTATGTAAATGTCTGTCACCCTCATCGATTCATCTACGTGGTTGAGGGCTGCATGGACTGTGTACTTATCAATGCCGACTTTGTTCAAGGCTATTGTCGCCCATGAATGCCTCGCAGCGTAATATTCCAAGTCGTCTATGCCGAGTTGTTGACCGATTTCCTTCAGGCCGTAGTTGATTGCCTTGTTGAATGCCTTGTGGTCGGCGTAGTAATGGTGGAAGTTGAACAATCGTTGGCCGGTCTTGTCCTTGTATTTCTCCATCAGTGGCAATATCAGCTTAGGGACAACGACTTCCATCCTTGCACTGTCTAATCGGCGGTCCTTTGTCTTGGTGCGGTTGTAGATTATCCTGCCGTCTGTAAACTCTTTGGCATTGTACAAGTCAACGGAGTTCATGCCCATAAGACAGAAAGACATGATGAAACAATCCTTTGCCAAATCATAACGGCAGGTGCTTTTATAACCTTTCACCTTGTTTTTATATGGCAGGGCAAAGATTTTCTTTATCATGTTCCGGTCTAATGCACGTTTCCTTGTGGCTTCTTGTTTGGGGATTCTGAAATTGTCGAACGGAAAGTTTGGGATTAGGATAAAGCCGTTATCATAGTCGTTATAAGCATTCTGCGCTTCCTTGTATAGATGCCTTATGCTACCGAGATAAAGCGACATCATCCTGTTTGACGGAATGCGTTGGCCTGTGGTTCTCATCCTCGCAATCCTCTCGTTCCTTCGTTGATTAAGGTAGTCAGAATACTTTTTCAGGAATGAATGATTGATTTCCGATATGGGTAGATAATCCCTTTGCATGAACGAAACAAGCGAATTAATCACCGTCGCATAATTCTTGACGCCCTTGATTACCGTGTTTTCAATCCATTTACGCGAGAAGGCGATGAAGTCAATATCCTGTTCTTTCCGCTCTTCAAACCTCAACCTCTCGAAAATGTCATCCAACGAGTAACGGTTAAGGTCTATTTGCATGACGTTACACTTTTCCTGATAAGCCGCAACAAGTTTCTCAATCTCTTTGTAAACCGCCGTGCCTTTCCTGAAATCACCCGTCTTTGTCAGTTCCTCGGGCTTTACGAACAGGCTTGTAGACAGTCTTTTCACCTTCCTGTCCAACGTAAATCTCAACTTTACATTGTACGTTCCGTCAACCTTCAAGCCGTCTTTCTTAATTTCTGCCTTGATTGTCAGCATTTTACCATTGTTTTTAGAAGTAAACAATAGGTCAACAAACAACACAAATGGCATATAAAACGCTGATATTTTGAGCGGACGAAACAGCAACCGAAACAAAAGAAAAAGTGCCAACTACCTGATTTACAAGTAATTAGCACTCTGTTTTCGGTGGGCCATCCAGGGCTTGAACCTGGGACCTCCAGATTATGAGTCTGTTGCTCTAACCAACTGAGCTAAAAGCCCTACTCAGACCGTTGTCCGGTCATTGTGGGTGCAAAGGTACGGAAGTTTGGGCAAACCGCCAAATTTTTTCGGGAAAATATGATACTGAAATGTTAAAAAAAATGTTTGGCGGGGTTTGCGGGCGGGGCTTTTCCAGGTAGCCAATATAGGTGGTGAAAAATATGGGCGATGTAATGTATTGATATCCAACGAGTTGTAAAAGGCGGCAAATCGCATTGCAAAAGATGGCCTTTTAGCGTGCGAAAGGTGGCCTTTTGCACGCTAAAAGGTGGCATATTGTAATCTGCACGTTTGTTTGCCGTTTTCCACCTGCTGCAGTGCTGACTTGCGCGTGGCGGCAGCCTGCCGGCAGTGGGACGGCTGGCGTGCCCGGCGGGTGTTATTTTATTGACGCACTGTAAAATGTATTACAAAGGTGTTTCGTTGCATGGTGCTTTCATGCCGGCGCATGCTTCAGTGGTGCATGAAAATGGAAAGATACGTTAAAAAATGCGTGATATAGTGTTTTTAAGATGGCTAAATTCGGCTATTTGTGTTAATTTTGCAGGCACGTATTAACTTAACAATTTCTTATTATTTTCTGGTAAATGAGCAACGAGATTAATCCGTTATTCAGTAATCCGCGCGGATTGACGGATAACGAAGTAGTTAAGAGCCGCCAGCAGCATGGCGAGAACACGCTTACTCCTCCCAAGAGGACTCCCCTTTGGAAACTCTATCTTGAGAAATACAAGGACCCTATCATTAAAATCTTGCTTGTCGCAGCTGTCGTTTCGCTCGCGCTGGCAGCCATCCACGGTGATTTTGTCGAGACTATCGGCATCATCCTTGCCATCGTGCTTGCCACAACGATAGGCTTCTGGTTCGAGATGGACGCCGCAAAGAAGTTCAACGTGCTTACGGCGCTGGGCGAGGAGTCGCCCGTCAAGGTGCGCCGCGACGGCAAGGTGGTCGAGGTGGCGCGTAAGGACATTGTCGTCGGCGACGTCGTTATTATCGAAGTCGGCGACGAAATTCCGGCCGACGGTACCCTGATAGAGTCGACCGACCTCCAGATTGACGAGTCGTCGCTCACCGGTGAGCCCATCATCACCAAGCACGCCGACCCCGACAAGAACGACAAGGAGGCCACTTATCCGTCGTCCAAGGTGCTGCGCAGCACGATGGTGATGAACGGACGCGGCACGTACCAGGTGACCGAAGTTGGCGATGCCACAGAGATAGGCAAGGTGGCGCGCTCGAGCACCGAGATAACTTCCGTGAAGACTCCGCTCAACATACAGCTCGACAAGCTGGCCAAGCTGATAAGCAAGTTCGGCATAGGCATATCGATAGCCGCCTTCGTCATCTTCCTTACGCGCGACATCGTTGTCGACGCGCATGGCATCTGGGCCTCTACCGACTACCTTCGCATGGCAGAGACCGTATTGCAGTATTTCATGATGGCCGTAACGCTTATCGTCATGGCCGTGCCCGAGGGCATGCCTATGGCTGTTACGCTGAGTCTTGCGCTTAACATGCGCCGTATGCTGAAGAACAATAACCTTGTGCGCAAGCTCCACGCCTGCGAGACGATGGGCGCCGTAACGGTAATCTGCACCGACAAGACCGGCACGCTGACGCAGAACAAGATGCAGGTGGCAGACATGAAGGCGTACGATGCCGATACAGAACTGTTCAACTCGGCCATCGCCCTCAACACTACCGCACACCTCGACGCCGAGGGCGGCAAGGGCATAGGCAACCCTACGGAGATAGCCCTGCTGCTGTGGCTCGAGAAGAACGGCATCGACTATAAGGCACTTAGGAAAGACGAACACATCGAGGCGCAGCTTCCGTTCTCCACGGAGCGCAAGTATATGGCTACCGTCGGCAACGTTGGCGGCCGCCGTGTGCTCTTCGTCAAGGGCGCGCCTGAGATAATAGCGTCGTTCTGCGACATCGCGCCTGACGCACGCAAGGAGATTGCCGACCGCCTGCACGGCTACCAGAACCAGGCCATGCGCACCCTGGCATTCGCCTACCGTGTGCTTGCCGACGGCGAACAGCCCGACATGGGCGCCATAGCCGGCGGCGTCAAGCTGACGTTCCAGGCCGTAGCGGCCATCAGCGACCCGATACGTGCCGACGTGCCCGATGCTGTTAAGCAGTGCATAGACGCCGGAATACAGGTCAAGATAGTAACGGGCGACACGTCGGCCACGGCCATCGAGATAGCCCGCCAGATTGGAATATGGGACAAGGACACGCCTGCCGAGGCACAGATAACCGGCCCCGACTTCGCCGCATTGAGCGACGATGAGGCTTTCCAGCGCGTTGTCAAGCTGCGCGTGATGAGCCGCGCAAGGCCTACCGACAAGCAGCGCCTTGTCAACCTCCTGCAGAAGCACAACGCCGTAGTGGCCGTGACGGGCGACGGAACCAATGACGCACCGGCTCTCCACCATGCCCACGTAGGCCTCTCGCTCGGTTCGGGCACGTCGGTTGCCAAGGAGGCGAGCGACATGACGCTTATCGACGACTCGTTCCGCAGCATCGTCAACGCCGTAATGTGGGGACGCTCGCTCTACAAGAACATACAGCGCTTCCTCTTCTTCCAGCTCGTGGTCAACGTCACCGCTCTGCTGCTCGTGCTCGGCGGCTCGGTCATCGGCACCGAACTTCCGCTCACCGTCACCCAGATACTTTGGGTCAACCTAATCATGGACACATTCGCCGCACTGGCGCTGGCTTCGCTTCCGCCGTCGCGCGAGGTGATGAAGGACAAGCCCCGCAAGCAGACCGACTTCATAATAACCAAGGGCATGGCCAAGGGAATCGTCTTCATAGGCGTCGCCTTCTTTGCGGTGCTGTTCGCGTTCCTGATACATTGCAACCAGAGTTCAGGCAACCTGCACGTGCATGAGCTGTCGCTCTTCTTCACAACGTTCGTCATGCTCCAGTTCTGGAACCTGTTCAACGCCAAGGCGTTCGGCTCCAACCATTCGGCCTTCCACGCCTTCACCCACGACAACGGGCTGCTGCTCGTGCTGCTGATAATACTCGGCGGCCAGTGGATAATCGTCACCTTCGGCGGCAAGATGTTCCGTACCGACCCCCTGTCGCTGACAGAGTGGGCTACGATCATAGCCTCTACGTCGCTCGTCCTTTGGATTGGTGAGATATGGCGTGCCGTAAAACGTCTTAAATGCAAACAATAAAGAACATAATATTCGATTTCGGCGGTGTCCTCGTCGACCTTGACCGCAGGAAGTGTATCGACGCTTTCGTGCGGATAGGGGCCGGGGCCATCGCCGGTTACGTTGACGAGTGCCGCCAGGAAGACCTGTTCCACGACCTCGAAGTCGGCGACACCGACGTTGCCGGATTCTGTCGTGAGGTGCGCAAGGCGTGTCCCGGCTGCACCGCGACAGACGCCGACATCTGCGCCGCATGGAACGCCCTGCTTGCCGGCATACCGCGCCACAGGCTCGAACGGCTTGCCGCCCTGCGCTCAGAATACCGCCTGGTGCTGCTCAGCAACACCAACCCGATACACTGGCACAAGGCCGCCAGCGACTATTTCACGCAGTGCGGGCTTACCGTAGGCGACTATTTCGAGAAGACCTACCTGTCTTACGAGATGCACATGCTCAAGCCTGACGCCTGCATCTTCCGCAAGGTGCTTGAAGACTCGGGCATGAAGGCCGGCGAAACACTGTTCATCGACGACTCGGCGGCAAACTGCGAGGGTGCACGGAGCCTCGGCATAAACGCCATGCACATAGACCTCGGCCGCAAGGATGGCTGCACCTGCCTGCCGGCAGACGGTGCAACCGGCGGCGCATGCGTTCCGGTATGGCAGCTTTAGGCGGCCACGCCCGGCATGGTTGCATGCAGGTTTGCGCCCGCCGTGGCATTCCCGGGTAGTTCGGAATTTACTAAAAACATTACAATCAGTCATGATACCAGCCACAACCGACATGGACACACCGCATAGCGCAGCCCCGTGCGTAGCCACGATAGGCTTTTTCGACGGTGTACACCGTGGGCACAAGTTCCTCATAAAGAGCGTAATCGACCGTGCCGCGGAGCTTGGACTGCAGTCGGCGGTAGTCACCTTCGACACTCATCCGCGCCTTGTGCTGAACAAGGAGTTCCAGCCGCGCCTGCTCACCACCAGCGAAGAGAAGCGCCGGCTGATAGCCGCCACGGGTGTGAACCGCTGCGAGATGCTCCACTTCGACGGGCAGATGGCTTCGCTCTCGGCGTACGACTTCATGAAGGACGTGCTGCGCGGCCGCCTTAACGTGCGCCGCCTGATAACGGGTTACGACAACCGCTTCGGCCACAACCGTGCCGAAGGCTTCGACGACTACGTGCGATACGGCCGCGAACTCGGCATCGAGGTCGAGCGCGCCGAAGCGTTCGTGCTCAACGGGGTCAACGTAAGCTCGTCGGTAGTGCGTTCGTTCCTGTCGGCGGGCGAGGTGGACATGGCCGCGATGTGCCTCGGCTACCACTACCGTCTCGGCGGAACGGTTGTCGGCGGATACCATGAAGGCCGCAAGTTGGGTTTCCCCACCGCCAACATCGACGTTGCCGACAAGCTCAAGCTGGTGCCCGAGGCGGGCGTTTACGCCGTAAAGGTGAGCATCGGAGACTCGCACGAGCTGCACGACGGCATGATGAACATAGGCACGCGCCCCACCTTCGACGGCACGGAAACAACGCTCGAGGTCAACATATTCAACTTCAGCGGCGACCTTTACGGGAGCGACGTGTGCGTAACGTTCTACCGCCGCCTGCGTGAGGAGCGCAAGTTCAGCTCGGTCAACAAGCTTGTCGACCAGCTTTGCCGCGACAGGGCCGAGGCCGAAAGGATATTGGCCGGATGACCTGCAGCCGCCGTGGCGGCGACAAAATGATAACTCTTTAAAAAACAATATACGATGAAAAAAGCATTATTATATTTCTTCTGGTTCGTGCTTGTCCAGTTTTTCCTGTCTTGGATAGTATATGCCGTGTGGATGTTTGCCACCGGCAGCACGGCCGACGACGTGTTGCGTGCATTCGGCGGAGGTGATGCCGCCGCCGTCACGGCGCCCATGCTTGTCACGGCTTCAGCCCTTTCGGGTGCGGCGGTGATAGCCCTGTTCGTTTGGCGCAAGTTCTCCGTCGTGTCGCCCACCTACCTGCGCACCCGTCCCTGGGGTGTGTTCTTCTGGTGTGCGGTAGTAGCTTTGGGCATGCTCGTACCCTCGTTGTGGATACAGGAGCTGCTGCCTGACATGGCAGACCGCAGCGGCGACACCCTGAAGATGGTGCTGTCAAACGAGTACGGCTACTTCGTGTTGTGCCTGCTCACACCGTTCGTAGAGGAGCTGGTGTTCCGCGGAGCCGTGTTGCGCGTGCTGCTCGGAGCCTTCAGCCGTCACTGGGTGGCCATAGCCATATCAGCCGCCATCTTCGCCCTTGTACACGCCAACCCCGCGCAGATGCCCCATGCGTTCCTCGTAGGCCTGTTGCTCGGCTGGATGTACTACCGCACGGGCAGCATCCTGCCCGGCGTTGTCGTCCACTGGGTCAACAATACCGTGGCATACGCCATCTACGTGCTTATGCCACAGACTGCCGACATGGGCCTTGTCGAGATATTTGGCGGCAGCCGCAACAACATAATACTCTCGATAGTGTTCTCGCTGTTCATACTCCTGCCCGGCATTTACCAGCTCAACAGGAGCATGAAGCCGGCCGGCAAGTAAATATACACGGCGGCTGCGGCCGTCAGAAAATGCGGACCCGGCGGTCCGTGCCTGTGGCATATGTAAGCGCAGTCCACGCTTGCTGCCACGCACGGTCCGCCGGGCCCGCTGCGTTTATATATGAGCTATGCCTGTTTGCCCCTGTCTTCTGCCTTCAGGTCTTCGCCCCAGTGTGTCACGGCCTCGCGCGCCTCGCGGTCGCGTATCTCCTTAGCCTTCTGTGGGTAGAATATCATTCTGAGCGACTGGTTGTAATTGAAGTAGTTCCACATCCAGTTAAGCATTACCACCATCTTGTTCCTTACGCCGAGTATTGAGCGCAGGTGTACTACAAGCCACATCAGCCAGGCCACGAATCCGCTCATCTTTATGTTGGAGAACTCGGCTACGGCCTTGTTTCTGCCCACGGTTGCCATAGAGCCCAGGTTCTTGTACCTGAAGGGTTTAAGCTCCTTGCCCTTCTCCATGCGCTTTATGTTGCGTGCCAGGTTCTTGCCCTGCTGTATGGCCACCTGGGCCAGCTGCGGGTGTCCGTTGGGGTATTCCTCGTCGCCTGCCACGATGCACTGGTCGCCTATGCAGAACACCGAGTCCATTCCCTCCACGCGGTTGTAGCAGTCCACTTTTATTCTCTGTCCGCGGCCGAGGTGCTCCTTGCCCAGGTTGTCCACGTGACTGCCGGCCACGCCGCTCACCCAGATGAACGTGCGTGTGGCTATCGAGCTGCCGTCGGCCAGGATGACCTTGTGGTCCTTATAGTCGGTCACCATCTTGTTGAGCAGCACGTTTACGCCCATGTGGCGCAGAAACTTCTCTACTGCCGCCGACGATTCGGGCGACATGCCCGAGAGGAGGCGGTTGCCGGCCTCGATGAGGTATATGTTCATCAGGCTCGGGTCAAGGTCGGGATAGTCGTGGGGCAGTACGGTGTGCTTCATTTCAGACAGCACTCCTGCCACCTCTACGCCTGTTGCGCCTCCGCCTACGATGACAACGTTGAGCAGCTCCTGCTGTTCCAGCTTGGTGGCGCAGGTTATGGCGCGCTCTATGTTGGCCAGTATGGCGTTCTGCAGGCCCATGGCTTCAGATACGGTCTTCATCGGCATCGACTCCGCTTCAACGTTCTTGTTGCCGTAGAAGTTGGTGGTTGTGCCGGCGGCCAGCACGAGGTAATCGTAGTCCACTTTGCCGATGGAAGTCTGTATTATCTTCTTTTCCGGATAGATGGCGCGCAGTTCGGCCATGCGGAAGTACACGTTCTTGCTGTGTTGGAAAATCCTGCGGAACGGGAACGATATGGAGCTTGGCTCCATGCCTGCCGATGCCACCTGGTAAATCAGCGGCGGAAACTGGTGGTAGTTGTTCCTGTCGATGAGTACAACCTGCATGCCTGAATGCTTCAGCCTGTTTGCTACCTGTAATCCACTGAAGCCTCCTCCTACGATAACGACACGTTTCTTGTCGCCTTTTTCGATGTTAAGACTCATTCTGTGTTTTTTAGTTAATGTTGATTGAATATATATATATATTGACTAAGACATCTGCAAAGTTATCATCTTTGCCACTTATTCGCCGTGTGCGGCCATTGTTTTTTGCGCAAAACACCGTTTTTTTTGATTTATGTAAATCGCTGCCGGCGCCAAGGCCGGCGTTTTCAGGTGCCGGCAGGGCGGCCGGTGGCTGCTGCCTGTATGGGCTGTGCGCCTCACTGCGCCGTGCCGTTACAGGACATTCTGCGGCAGCTGCACTCCGGCCGGTTGGCGCCTTGCAGACAGCCCCGCTGCTCATGGCACGTAGACTTGGCGTAAATTCCGCAAAAAATGGCACTTTTTGTAACTTGCAGACATACAGCACCTTACGGCGCAGGGTGGAAGACGGCCGTGCCCGAAGCGCCATTTTATGATGCAAAACACGGCCTTTTATGGTGGAAAACATGGCTGTTTACGCCATGATTCATGCCCTTTTGGAGTATGTAAAGAGTATGTTTGGGCGGCAAACAAGCCGCTGACAGCTAAAAAACGTTAAGTCAAAGGGTGCAAGGTATGGAAACATTTAACACCATGTAACACTCGGATATCTATTTCAGAAAATATTTTTGTCACGGATTTTTACTCCGCTTGCGCCTCCGCATGTCCATTCCGTCACATTCACGGTGGCCTGTCCGGACATAGGCTGTAAGTGCGGTTTTGTAAAAAATGGGCAACCGACTTAAACCTTAGGCCGTCCCAGGCATCAAATTATAAGACAATACAGACAGCCGTATGCCTTTTCGCGGCTTATACAACCTATTTAAAATTAAGATATCCATGAAGATTAACATCAAGACAACCGTTGCCGCACTGGTGCTGGCTTTGGTGCTGCCGCTGCATGCGCAGGCACAGGGGGCAGGCAGGGAGGCCAAACCCAAGAAAAAGATTAAATGGACGAGCATGGCCCCTAAGCTGGGCGACGACTTCTTCGCCACTGCCGAGGCTGCACGCATAGGCGACAACCTCCTGTTCTACCAGCACCCGTCGGGCGGCTGGCCCAAGAACCTACAGCTGCACGACGAGCTTACTGACGGTATGCGCAAGCGCATAGACGGCATGAAGCTCAAGAAGCGCTACGCCACGATAGACAACAAGGCTACGACCACCGAGATTACATACCTGGCGAGGCTGTACAACGCCACCGGGCAGAAGAAATACCTCGACGCCGTGGTGCGCGGTTTCGGCTATATGTTCGAGGCCCAGTACGACAACGGCGGCTGGCCCCAGTTCTACCCGCTCTCTGAAGGCTACTACACACACATAACATACAACGACGACGCCATGGTGAACGTGCTCAAGCTGATGCGCGACGCCATGAAGGGCAAGGAGCCCTTCGGCTGTCTGCCCGACAGCGTCAAGGCCGCCGCGGCGGTGTCCCTCGACAAGGGCGTTGACTGCATACTGAAGACGCAGGTGGTGCAGGACGGGCGCCCTACGGTGTGGTGTGCTCAGTATGACGAGAACACACTCAAGCCAGCCAAGGCCAGGGCCTATGAGCTGGTGTCGCTCAGCGGACAGGAGTCTGACGACATAGTGCTCTTCCTAATGTCGCTCTCAAAGCCGTCGCCGGAGGTGCGCCGCTGTGTTGAAGACGCCGTGGCGTGGTTTAAGAAGAGCATGATTAAGGGCATGCGCATGGAGAAGTTCACCAACACCGATGGCAAGAGTGACGTACACCTCGTGCCATGTCCGCAGGGCGACACGCCATGCCAGCCGCTGTGGGCGCGCTTCTATACCATCGACGGCAACCGCCCGTTCTTCTGCGACCGCGACGGTGTGATGAGGTTCGACCTCTCCGAGATAGGCTACGAGCGCCGCAACGGCTACAAGTGGTTCAACTCTGACGGGCTAGAGGTGTTCGAGCGCTATGAGACATGGCATAAGAAATACGGCGCTGCGGCTGCCGAATAGGCCGCAGGCGCGCCTTGTGGATTATTAACAAACAGCATAAGGTAATGGACTTTTTCATATATAAGGATAACAGGCAGCAGGGCCCGTACAGTATAGGGCAGCTCGCCGGCATGGGTATATCGTCTGAAACGCTGGTATGGCGCGAGGGCATGGAGCAGTGGATGCCTGCATGGAGGGTGGACGAGCTTAAGGATGTGCTCGCCGGGACTTACAAGCCGGAGGCGGCGCCGCCTCCCGTTCCGCCGCAGGAGGGGCTGCACGACGAGGCCGCGGCAAGTCAGCCGGTGGACGAAGAGTCGCATGAAGAACCTGTTGGCGAGTCTGTTGACGACGCCGTCGACGCTCGTCAGCCTGCCGGCAGGCGCCGCAGCCGCGCCGTGGTGTGGCTGGCGGCAGCCGCGTTGGCGTTTTTCGTGCTGTTCATGACATGTCCTGGAAAAGACAAGCACTGCGACGCCGTGTCGCACGAGCTGACATCCGCAATATCAGACGGCATCTCCGGAAATGCCGGCGACGGCGACTTTGCCGGCATGCTCGGCGGCATGTTCGGCAACATGATAGCCGCACGCATAGTTGACGCAGTCGTGGGGCAGTTCATGACGGTCGACAATTATTTCATTTTCTCGGTCGGCAAGATTGGCTATGACGGCAAGGAGAAGACAGTGTCGTTTGGCATACTGGGCCATGTGTTCACCTTCGGTGCCGACGACCTGCGCGAGATGATGGACGAAAAGTCGCCCGTGCCCGACACGATGGCACTCTGAAAAACGGCCGCCGCTGTTGCCACGGCGCATAAAATGGGCGGCAGGGCGTAAGTCTTTGGCCGCTGCCGGCCGCTTAACTGCCGGAAAAGTAGTACCTTTGCACCCGTGGACAAATATTCATCATCACCGATCCAGTATCTCAGGCAGCTGCGCGTGCTGCTCGAGATGGAATATAGTTGCGAGAAGGAGGAGTTCCGCCGCCAGACCGAAGCCTTGGGTCTTCAGCGCAAGGTGAAGCGCGGCGACGCGTGGTTGCCTGTAAGCGTGGGCAAGAGCTACTACAACTCGCTCAACCAGTTGGCCGTCGAGGTGTACCGCACGCAGGACAACGAGATTGAACACAACTTCGAGTTCGGCCGTCCCGTGGTGTTCTTCACCTGTCCGGCAGTCGACGATACGGCGAGCGGCACGGCCACGGGCAAGCCCACGTTCCTGTTTACGGGTACGGTGAGCTATGTCGACGGCGACCGCATGGTGGTGGTCGTGCCCGACGGGGCGCCATTGTCCAAGCTGCAGACCACCGAACGTCTCGGCGTGCAGCTTTTCTTCGACGAAACCACATACAAGCTTATGTTCGAGGCTCTGGACCGTGTCATCGGCGCCAAAGGCAACCGCCTGGCTTACCTGCGCGACCTGTTCGCATCAACGCAGAAGGCCGGCTGGCTCTCGTTCGACCCCATACGCTTTCCCTGGCTCAACAGCGTGCAGGAGCAGGCCGTCAACAAGGTGCTGCGCGCCAAGGACGTGGCGATAGTACACGGGCCTCCGGGCACGGGCAAGACGACCACGCTGGTCGAGGCCATATACGAGACGCTGCGCCGCGAGAACCAGGTGCTCGTCTGCGCGCAGAGCAACATGGCTGTCGACTGGATTAGCGAACAGCTCGTCGATCGCGGCGTCAACGTGCTGCGCATAGGCAACCCCACCAAGGTTAACGACAAGATGCTGTCGTTCACTTACGAGCGCCGCTTTGCTGACCATCCCGACTATCCGCAGCTGTGGAGCATACGCGAGACCATAAGGAAGCTGCGCCAAAACCGCAACAGGCGGCGCGACGAGGGCTTCCACCAGAAGGTGGAGCGGCTGAAGAGCCGTGCCACGGAGCTTGAAATACGCATCAACGCCCAGCTCTTCGGCGAGGCGCGCGTCATAGCTTCCACCCTTACGGGCAGCGCCAACCGCCTGCTGTCAGGGCAGAAGTTCGGCACGCTGTTCATAGACGAGGCCGCGCAGGCGCTCGAGCCTGCCTGCTGGATAGCCATAAGGAAGGCTTCGAGGGTGATACTGGCCGGCGACCACTGCCAGCTTCCGCCCACGGTGAAGAGCATTGCTGCGCTGCGCGGCGGTTTGGGCACCACCCTGATGGAGCGCATCGTGAAGCAGAAGCCCGAAACAGTGACGCTGCTCAAGACGCAATACCGCATGAACGAACAGATAATGCGGTTCTCGAGCGACTGGTTCTACGGCGGAATGATAGAGGCTGCGCCGCAGGTAAGGTTCCGCGGAATACTCGACCTGGACAATCCGATGACGTGGATCGACACGTCGGCCGTGGCCGGCAAGGAGGAGTTTGTCGGCGAGAGCTTCGGCCGCATCAACTGTGCCGAGGCCGACATGACGCTCGACGTGCTACAGGAATATTTCACCAGGATAGGCAAGGCGCGCGTCCTCGAAGAGCGCATCGACGTCGGCGTCATCTCGCCTTACAGGGCGCAGGTGCAGCTGTTGCGCCGTCTGATACGCAAAAAGGAGTTTTTCAAGCCTTACCGTGGACTCATCTCGGTCAACACGGTGGACGGTTTCCAGGGGCAGGAGCGCGACGTTATCGTAATATCACTCGTGCGTGCCAACGCCGACGGGCAGATAGGCTTCCTGTCAGACCTGCGCCGCATGAACGTGGCAATTACCAGGGCGCGCATGAAACTCATGATAATGGGCGACGTTCCGACAATGACGCGCCACCCGTTTTACAGGAAACTGTACGAGTTTATAATGGAAAACCAGACGCACGGGCAGGTTCCGCCGCTGCGTGACTGTCCTTAATTATACTGCAACCATGCTGCAACGTGACTACATACAGAGACTTATAAGGGAGTTCATGGCAGCCCTGCAAAGGCTGCTGGAGAAGAAAGAGGCAAAGGTGAGGCAGGAAGAAGTGCGCCGCATGTTCGCACAATATTTCGGCGACTACGCCTTTTACCACACCGCTTCGCTCGACGACATAATGCGCTCCATGGAGAAATATCCTGAGGAAGAGCGCCTGAGCCGCATCGAAATGCTGGCCGAGTTGTACAACGCCGAGGCCGACGACATGAGTGAACCCATGCGCACGGAAGTGCTCGAACGGGCGTTCATGCTGTTCGACTTTGTCGACCGCCACGGCAGGGTGTTCTCGATAGACAGGGTAGGCAAGATGGATGCGATACGCAAGCGGCTCGACGGTGGTGTAAAACCTGAAGAATAACAGACCGTAATGTTTATGTCTGTTTCTTGTTATAATTCATCATATTTCGTGTCTTTTTATTGTTGCTTTGTAAGTACAAGTCGCATACTTGTATGTTTTTGTACCTGTTTTTGCTTGTTTGCAGTCAAAATGTTGTAAATTTGCAGGCGAATAAAGGCAAAAAGAAAGGTTTAACGATAAACAGGAGGCAAAATGGCATCGACAGTTGTCAAGTTTACGAAGATGCACGGTGCGGGCAACGACTATATCTACGTCAACACCTCATTGTATGAAATACCTGACCCAGCAGCTGCGGCGGTGGAGTGGAGCGACCGTCACAAGGGCATAGGTGGCGACGGTCTCGTGCTGATAGGCCGTCCGGCCGACAGCGCCGCCGACTTCTCCATGCGCATATTCAACGCCGACGGCTCTGAAGCCATGATGTGCGGCAATGCCTCGCGCTGCATAGGCAAGTACCTTTACGATAAAGGTCTGACCGATAAGACAACCATAAGGCTCGACACCCTTTCGGGCGTCAAGACCCTGGGGCTGCGTGTGGCGCAGGGAAAGGTGGAGAGTGTTACGGTCGACATGCTTGAGCCGGTTTTCGACCTGCCGTCACAATACCTGCCCGGCAAGTGCGATTATGGCGCCGGCCGTCTTCTTGCAGGCGGCGAGGTGTTCGAGGGCACGTTCGTCTCCATGGGCAATCCGCATTTCGTCATATTCGTGGACGATGTTTCCCGTACCGACATAGCGCGGCTCGGCAGCGCTTTTGAACGGCACAAGGCCTTCCCTGCCAGGTGCAACATAGAGTTTGCGCAGGTGGTGGCCGATGGACATATACGCGCCAGGGTGTGGGAGCGGGGCAGCGGGATAACCCAGGCCTGCGGCACTGGAGCCTGCGCTACGGCGGTGGCCGCCGCGCTTACCGGCCGCTCAGGGCGCAACAGCAGTATAATAATGGACGGCGGCACGCTAAACGTCAGGTGGGACAAGGACGACAACCACGTCTACATGACGGGCGGAGCCGAGTTCGTATTCGAAGGAGAGATTAGTCTTAGAGTTTGAGAGTCAATACATCATGCGTGGCCGTACACCTGCGGCCGCGCATTCTGCCTTTAAATGGGCAGGCTGGCTCAAGGCTTTTTATTTTCAATAAACAGAACAAATAGAACGATATGGCACTGATAAACGAACATTACCTGAAACTGACAAAGAATTATCTCTTTGCCGACATAGCAAAGAAAGTTAACGCCTTCAAGGTGTCGCATCCCGGGGCCGACGTGGTAAGCCTCGGCATCGGCGACGTCACCCGTCCGCTCTGTCCGGCCGTAATCGAGGCCATGCACAAGGCGGTCGACGACATGGCGGCCAGGGAAACGTTCCACGGTTACGGCCCGGAGCAGGGCTACATGTTCCTTAGGGAGGCCATTGTGAAGAACGACTTCCTGCCCCGTGGAGTGCATATAGACCCGAGCGAGGTGTTTGTCAACGACGGTGCGAAGAGCGATACGGGCAACATCGGCGAGCTGGTACGCTGGGACAACAACTTCGGAGTGACCGACCCGATTTACCCTGTGTACATAGACAGCAACGTGATGTGCGGCCGCGCCGGCACGTTGGTGGACGGGAAGTGGAGCAACGTGACCTACATGCCCTGCCTCGAGGAGAACAACTTCGTGCCGCAGATACCCGACCACCGCGTCGACATAATATACCTGTGCTACCCGAACAACCCCACGGGTACGGTAATCAGCCGCGACGAACTGCGCAAATGGGTTAATTACGCACTGAAAAACGACACTCTGATACTTTATGACGCAGCTTACGAGGCCTATATACAAGACCTCGACATACCTCATTCCATTTATGAAATAAAAGGCGCGCGCAAGGTGGCGATAGAGTTCCGCAGCTACTCCAAGACGGCCGGATTTACCGGCGTGAGGTGCGGATACACCGTCGTTCCACACGAGTTGTCCGCCGTAAGCATGGACGGCACCGAGCGTTATCCGCTCAACGAGATGTGGAACCGCCGCCAGTGCACCAAGTTCAACGGCGCAAGCTATATCAGCCAGCGTGCCGCCGAGGCCATTTACACTCCCGAAGGAAAGGAGCAGGTGAAGGCAGTAATCGACTATTACATGGAAAACGCACGGCTCATGCGCGAACGCCTCGCCGGTCTCGGACTTAAGGTCTACGGCGGAGAAAACGCCCCTTACCTGTGGGTCAAGACACCTGGAGACATGCCTTCGTGGAAGTTCTTCGAGCAGATGCTGTACGGCGCCCAGGTGGTTTGCACGCCGGGCGTAGGCTTCGGTCCGAGCGGCGAGGGCTTCGTGCGCCTCACTTCGTTCGGCGACAGGGACGATTGCGTGAAGGCGCTCGACCGCATCGGCGAATGGATGAGCAAATGACCGTTTGTGTGTACTCCGTGCGTCGTTTTGCATAAAACACGTAACAAAATGTATATTTTTTACGATAAAACGTGTATAAAAATAAAAATTATAGAGTATCTTTGCAGCGGAAGATAAACAGCAGTCAAGTTGCCGGTGGCGTGAAGACAAGGTGATAGCGGTTTTGCCGTTTGGCAAGACAAGTTGCCATGAGTACCGCCACTTGCCATAAAACAATAAAGATGATGACAAACTTAAGATTCCAAGTTGTTGAAGAGGCTTTCAAGAAAAAGCCGTTGGAAGTTATTGCGCCGGTAGAGCGTCCGTCGGAGTATTTCGGCAAGTATGTGTTCAACCGTGCCAAGATGTACAAGTATCTGCCCTCGTCGGTCTATGACGCCCTCATCGACGTCATCGACAACGGCTCGCGCCTCGACCGTTCGATAGCCGACGCCGTTGCCGCAGGCATGAAGCGGTGGGCCGAGGAGAACGGTGTGACACACTACACGCACTGGTTCCAGCCGCTGACGGAAGGCACTGCCGAGAAGCACGACGCCTTCATAGAGCATGACGGCAAGGGAGGCATGATAGAGGAGTTCTCGGGCAAGCTGCTCGTACAGCAGGAGCCTGACGCCAGCTCGTTCCCCAACGGCGGAATACGCAACACCTTCGAGGCGCGCGGATATTCGGCATGGGACCCCACTTCGCCTGTGTTCATCATGGACGACACGCTCTGTATCCCCACAATCTTCATCTCATACACTGGCGAGGCGCTCGACTATAAGGCACCGTTGCTGCGTGCGCTACACGCCGTCAACGTGGCCGCCACCGACGTATGCCACTATTTCGACCCGCAAGTGAAGAAGGTAACCTGCAACCTCGGATGGGAGCAGGAGTACTTCCTCGTTGACGAGGGACTGTACAGCGCACGTCCTGACCTCATGCTTACAGGCCGCACGCTCATGGGTCACGACTCGGCCAAGAACCAGCAGATGGACGACCACTACTTCGGAACAATCCCAGACCGCGTCCAGGCCTTCATGAAAGACCTTGAGATACAGGCCCTCGAGTTGGCAATACCCTGCAAGACGCGCCACAACGAGGTGGCACCCAATCAGTTCGAGATAGCTCCTATATTCGAGGAGACCAACATAGCCAACGACCACAACATGCTCCTGATGTCGCTCATGAAGAAGGTTGCACGCAAGCACGGCTTCCGTGTACTGCTTCACGAGAAGCCTTTCGCCGGCATCAACGGTTCGGGCAAGCACAACAACTGGAGCCTTTCAACCGATACGGGCGTGCTGCTCCATGCTCCCGGCAAGACTCCGGAGGACAACCTGCGCTTCGTTACGTTCATAGTTGAGACCCTGATGGGCGTCTACCGCCACAACGGACTTATTAAGGCGAGCATAATGAGCGCCACTAACGCACACCGTCTGGGCGCCAACGAGGCTCCTCCTGCCATCATTTCGTCGTTCCTGGGCAAGCAGTTGTCAGAGTTGCTCGACCATATCGAGAAGTCTGACAAGGACGACCTGTTCAACATGGCAGGCAAGCAGGGCATGAAGCTCGACATTCCCGAGATACCCGAGCTGCTCATCGACAACACCGACCGCAACCGTACAAGCCCCTTCGCCTTTACCGGCAACCGCTTCGAGTTCCGCGCCGTGGGCAGCGAGGCCAACTGCGCGTCGGCCATGATAGCGCTCAACACGGCCGTGGCCGAGGCCCTTACGAGCTTCAAGCAGCGCGTTGACGCTCTCATAAGCCAGGGACACGACCAGACAGACGCCATCATCGACATACTGCGCGAAGACATAAAGACCTGCAAGCCGATACGCTTCGACGGCAACGGATACTCTGACGAGTGGGTCGAGGAGGCACGCCGCCGCGGTCTCGACTGCGAGACGAGCTGCCCGGTCATCTTCGACAACTACCTTACTGACGACACCGTGGGCATGTTCGAGTCGATGAACGTCATGAACCGCAAGGAGCTTGAGGCCCGCAACGAGGTTAAATGGGACACTTACACCAAGCGCATACAGATTGAAGCGCGCGTCATGGGCGACATCACGATGAACCACATCGTGCCCGTTGCCACACACTACCAGAGCCAGCTGGCAAAGAACGTGCAGAACATGCGCCAGATATTCCCGACCGAAAAGGCTGACAAGCTCTGCGCGCGCAACATGAAGCTCATCGAGGAGATAGCCGAACGCACGCAGGCCATAGAGACGGGCGTTGAGGAACTGACCAACGCGCGCAAGGTGGCTAACAAGATTGAGAGCGAGCGCGAGAAGGCGATAGCATACCACGACACCGTAGCTCCGAAGATGGAGGAGATACGTTACCAGATTGACAAGCTCGAACTTGTCGTGGCCGACGAGTTGTGGACGCTGCCGAAGTACCGCGAACTGCTCTTCATCAGATAATCACGACGTCAGCCGCACACGGCTGTATGCGGCGGGCGTATTAGTGTCAGCGCTGATGCTGACGGATATTTTTTGAATTTATTGGTTGTTTAAGTTTTTTAGGCGTAGGGCTGCTGAGAAGTTTTCCCTGCGCCATTTTTATTGCCACACCCCGTGTCTTTTCTGCCGTGCGGCAGTCAGCCGTAGCGTAGCTGCCTGCCATTTTTACCATGCCGAGACATGATTGGCCGGACATGTTGCAAGTACTTGTAAATCAATATTATACGTGCCGCTTTGCAAAAGGCGGCATATTGCGCTGCAAAAGACCGCCTTTTACCATGTGAAAGGTAACCTCTTGCAACGCGAAAGGTTACCTTTTGCATTCCGCCCGTTTCATGTCTGCCGCGTGCCTTGTGTCCGCAGGCGTTCAGGCCGTTTATTCGTGCCTGCCCGGTAAGCATTGTGACGCATCCGGCCGCGGTGGTTGCCAAAATGTAAAATAGGTATAATTATCGGTAAATCGGGTATCGCGCTGAGCCGTGATAATGGCTACCTTTGCAAAAAACAAATAACAATCATGATGTCAATATGTAAAACCCTGGCTGCTGCGGTATCCGTCGTGCTTGCATGCAGCCCGATTAAAGCACAGACAAATATGGAAAACGTACTTAACGAAAGGCAACAGTGCATGGTTGCCATTTCATGCCTTGAAGCTAAAGGCGACCTTAAGGCGCTGGCCGGAGCCATTGACGACGGTCTCGACGCCGGCCTGACCGTAAGTCAGGTAAAGGAGGCGCTGTCGCAACTCTACGCCTACACCGGCTTTCCGCGCAGCCTTAACGCGCTTGGCACGCTGCAGGGCGTGCTCGACGAGCGCAAGGCCCGCGGCATAAACGACCCCGAGGGAAAGGACGCATCCCCGCTGCCCGAAGGCTACGACGCCCTCAAGCAGGGCACCGCGGTGCAGACGCAGCTGTCCGGACAGCCGTTCAACTACGCCTTCGCGCCTGCCACCGATTATTATCTTAAGGCCCATCTCTTCGGCGACATCTTCGCACGCGACAACCTCACCCACGCCCAGCGCGAGCTGGTTACGGTCAGCGCGCTGGCCGGTCTCGAAGGATGCGAACCACAGTTGAAGTCGCATGTCAGCGGCGCGCGCAACATGGGACTCTCCGATGCAGAGATACACTCTATCCCGGCCGTGCTTGCCGCAAGGGTTGGCGACGTCGAGGCTTGGCGCGCACGTAAAGCCATAGCCGAGGTTTACGGCGAAAAGTTCAGTGAAGGTCGCCCTGTAAGCGACCCCATGTTCCCCAAGGGCGAGCCAAATACGGCATACGCAAAATACTTCATCGGCGAGAGTTTCCTCGCTCCCCTAAGTTCAGGCAAGGTGCCCGTGTCCAACGTTACGTTCGAGCCGGGTTGCCGCAACAACTGGCACATACACCACCGGGGCATACAGGTGCTTGTCTGCGTAGGCGGCACCGGCTGGTACCAGGAGTGGGGCAAGCCCGCGCGCAGGCTCGCTCCGGGCGACGTGGTAGAGATACCCGAGGGCGTGAAGCACTGGCACGGAGCCACTAAGGACAGCTGGTTCCAGCACGTAACGTTCACCGTCGCCGAGCCGGGAGCCTCCAACGAATGGCTCGAGCCTGTGACAGACGAGGAATATGGAAAACTGGATTAACCCTTACGCCGCGCCGGACTGATGCCGGTGCGGCGTTGTAGTATCTGTATGCCTCTGCCGTCCTGTCGTTTTTATTCATCCTGGCATACTGATTGCATTAATTAAAAATGCCGGGGCGGTAGGTGTTTTTTTGTCGGGTGGACATTCTTTAGCAGGATATTATTATAGTCACGTTTTCTGTTTTTATGGTGGATACGTTAACATGAAGAATGAATGATATTGAAGATAATTAGTAGAAAAAGTGATTAACACTTATTTGATTGACGTTAAAATAACGTGCTTGTGGTATAAAAATAACCATTAATTATTATCTTTGTACCTTAATTCGACTGTTATTGTATTTTATGTTCAAAGCTAAGCCATTCATAAAATGGGCGGGTGGAAAAAGCCAACTCGTCGGACAACTTGAGGCATTGCTCCCCAAGGACTTCGATACAAGGAAGGATCTTACCTACATAGAACCGTTTGTGGGCGGCGGAGCCATGCTTTTTTACATGCTGCAGGCTCATAAAAATATTAAACGTGCGGTTATTAATGACATAAACAAGGATTTGATTACTTGTTATAAAACAGTACGTGACAATCCGGAAGAATTGATCCTTTTGCTTGCATCCATTCAGGACGATTATTACAAAATGTATGAAGAGGAAGACAGGAAGGATTTTTATCTTCGCATGCGAAATGTCTTTAATGGGACTATATTGAGTCCAATAGAAAAGACGTCAATCTTCATTTTTCTTAATAGAACCTGTTTTAATGGTTTGTATAGGGTGAATAAGTCTGGAAAGTTTAATGTCCCATTTGGGCGTTATGCCAAACCGACAATATGTGATCCTGAAACTATTCTTGCGGATAGTGAGCTTTTACAGCATGTAGATATTATAACAGGGGATTTTGAGAATACATATAAATATATAATTGGAGAAACATTTTTTTATTTTGATCCTCCATATCGTCCGTTGAGTCGTACATCAAGTTTTACTGATTATACGAAAGAGTCCTTTAATGATGCTGAGCAAATTAGGTTGAAAAAGTTTTGTGATAGTCTTCATGAAATTAATGTTTCTTTCATGTTGAGTAACTCGGATTGTTTGGCAAAAGACGGTACCGACCATTTTTTTGAAGATTTGTATGCATATTATGATATAAAAAGGGTTTGGGCGTCAAGAAGTATAAACGCTAATGGTTCAAAACGTGGAAAACTGACAGAGATCCTGGTACGGAATTATACTCTTGATGGATTGATACAACTTAATAACCAACTGAAATTAGCATTGTAGAAATGGAAAATGTACATACGAAAGATGAATTCGAGATATTTTTTTCTCAATTAAAGAAGACTAATGCTACATTGTCTTTTTATTCGGATTTTAAAAAGATTGCAAGGAATGTGGATGACATTGCAATTAGTTTGAACATGCTGAATTTCTTACTTGGTAAAGACAATCAGCGCGAAGCCGTCGAAGCTTTATGGAAAAGGGATCCTAAAGTGTTTGATGTAATGGATATTCTTATTGCAACTCGGAAGAAAGACAAGAAAATGTTCTTTGATGAAGATGGAAATTTTCGTTTGGTGCATTCTCTTTTTAGCAGTGTTGATGGAATAATGGAATTTCTTGAAGGCACAGGACTTGCAGATGTCTTCCGTAAATCAGAAATAAAAGATTTAGTGGATTATGTTTTTGGTGTGGAGACAGGTCTTGATACGAACGCACGTAAGAATAGAAGTGGAAGTATTACTGAAAGTTTAGTGGCAAGTATTTTCTCGAAAGCTGGGATTGCATATAGAGAACAAGTTTCTTCAAATGAATTTCCTAAGGTTTCTGAAGTATTAGGTGCTGATCAAAAAGTTTTTGATTTTGTGGTGCAGACATCTCGGAAAACTTATCTTATAGAGGTTAATTTTTATAGTGGAGGTGGTTCAAAATTAAATGAGGTTGCACGTTCATATACAGAAGTAGGACCTAAAGTAAATAGTGTTGAAGGATTTGAGTTTGTATGGATTACTGACGGCGTAGGTTGGAAAGGTGCGAAAAATAAACTTGAAGAAGCATTTTATTCGATTCCTAATATATTCAATTTGACAAGCCTAAACGATTTTATAAAAATGATAAAAGCTGAAAAATAGAATATTCCTTAATGATCACTTCCTATTATAAGTCTGTCAACCATGATTTTACCTTACTTGAAGGAGATTGTATGAAGTTACTTACACAATTTGATTTCAAGTTTGATATGATATTTGCAGATCCACCATATTTCTTAAGTAATGGTGGCATAAGTATTCAAAGTGGAAAAATTGTATGTGTTGATAAAGGTGAATGGGATAAGCAAGGCACAGATGTCTCAATCAATGAATTTAATCTGAGATGGATTTCTTTGTGTAGGGAAAAATTAAAGGATAAAGGTACAATTTGGGTTAGTGGTACGTACCATAATATTTTTTCAGTTGCCAGTGCTATGCAGCAACTGGGTTTTAAAATACTTAATGTGATAACTTGGGCTAAGACTAATCCTCCACCCAATATATCTTGTCGTTATTTTACACATAGTACAGAATTTGTTATATGGGCAAGGAAGAATGCAAGGATTCCGCATTATTATGATTATGACTTGATGAAGCTTATAAATAATGGTAAACAAATGACCGATGTATGGCGCATGCCAGCCATAGCTCGTTGGGAAAAATCATGTGGAAAGCATCCCACACAAAAGCCTTTGGCTCTTCTTACCCGTATCATCCTTGCGTCAACACGGTCTAATGCTTGGATACTGGATCCTTTTTCCGGGAGTAGTACTACCGGTATTGCAGCATCCCTTGTAGGAAGGCGTTTTCTTGGCATTGAAGTTGAAAAAGAGTATTTGGAACTAAGCAGGAAAAGAAGAGATGAGATTAACGATGATGATATTCGTACAAGATATTTGAAAAAGATAAAAGATACTGCATTTCTTTCTTCTTCTCAAATGCTTAGTGACAACATGTACGATGATTATGGGTTGCCTTTCTGATTGGAATTTAGCTGCGTTTGTTTGTAGTGGGCGAAGCCATATTCATCGGTTATGCATTATTCTGTAATAAATGAATATGTTTATTATTACCAATATTGTTGCCTTATTGCAGACATGTTGGATTCTCCTGTCGCATAAAGTCTTGTATTTTGATATTATATCAACAAAAAACTTACTAATATTATCTGTCATAAAAAATATTTACGTAACTTTGCCACTCAATAATATTGGCGGTTGTTGTTCTTTTATAGCTGTAATTAATGGTTGTAAGGATTAAACAATTATCGCACGTTAGAATTTTAATACTACCGTAATTGGTAAAACCAACATTTAAATCAAGTATTATTAAATAGTTTTTGCAGTCGTAATACGATTATTCATTTGTTATGAAAAGAATTCTGATTTTTGTCGTTGCCTTATTGACAACAACCGTCACCTTCGCGCAGGAAGGCGGTGATAAGGCTGCGAAGTATGAAGTCGAGATGCCTTCGTTCTGGACAAACTGGTACGTGCAGGTAGGTCTCGACATGTCGTTGCAGAACCCTTACGGGCGCGATTTTTCCGACGTGTTCCCCAACGGCAAGACGTTCGGCATCAACGCTGCGCTGGGACGCTGGTTCACTCCGGCGCTGGGCTTGAGGGCCAAGGTGAACTGGGAGAACGGCATAGGCCTCTTCGAGAACGGCCATGCCAACTGGCTTGCACCGTTTTACGAGCCGGGCAAGAACATGGACCGTGGCGGATACATGACCGTAACGGGCGACATCCAGGTAAACATACACAACCTTTTCTGGGGTTATGAAGAGGAAAGGCTGTGGAACCTCATCGTATATCCGCGCGCCGGCATCGACTATAACTTCGGTGTTTCAAAAGGTTCGCCGCTGCTGGGCCTCGGCATACAGAACACGTTCAGGCTCGACAGCCGCTACCTGCTCTATCTCGACATAGCCTACAACGGCGTGTCAAGCGGCCATACAGGCGTGGATAAGGGCACGGGCATAGGTTCCAATTCCAACGGATTCTTTGTAATCGAGTGTGGTGTTCAGTTTAATTTGGGTAATCAAGGATTTAAAAAGGTTAATCAATAATGAAAAAGATAGTTCTTGGACTTCTCATGCTTGTATCTTTCGGCGCTGCCTACGCGCAGCAGGAGAAGCCCGTCGTGATAGGCACATCGTTTTGGTCAAACTGGTACGTGCAGGCAGGTCTCGACATGACCCTGCAGAATCCTTACGGCAAGGACTTCTCGAAGACGTTCCCGAAGGGCAAGACCTTCGGACTCAACGGAGCCGTAGGCAAGCGTTTCTCGCCGGAGATAGGACTGCGCTTCAGGCTTAACTGGGAGAACGGTTTCCCATTGTTTAAGAACAACCACCTCGAGTGGGTGGGCAGCGGCGACTACGACAACAACATGGACGGCGGCGGATACCTCGTGGCTTCGATTGACGTGCAGTTCAGCCCGGTCAACATCATTGCCGGCTACGACAGCAACAGGAAGTGGGACATAGTAGTGTTCCCGCGCGCAGGACTCACCTCAAACCTTGCTACCGGCTCCGGCTCGCCGATGGTCGGCGCAGGTTTCGGCGGCACTTACCGCATAGACGACCGCTGGAGCATATACGCCGACATGGCTTACCAGGTGACTACGAGCGAGTTTTTCGACGGTGTCGGTTCCGGCACGGGCATGAGTGTAAGCACCGGCTGCAACGGTTTCTTTGACTTCCAGGTGGGCGTTCAGTTCAACCTGGGCAAGAGGACTTATTGAATTGCCAGGTGATACGTGCCTTAAAACGTTGGTTACGGCGGATTGAGGCACAGTATTCTGGAATATGATGTTATCCGTATTGAATGGCGGAAACGGCAAGGGCGTGGATTCGTTAATCCACGCCCTTATCGTTTCCATGCGTCTGCGCAATGACAGCATCAGCCTTTAAGTCTTATTTCAGCCGTTCCAACATCCACTCCATCTGGCCGCGTTCGGTGTCGTCAGACGTCCAGTGCTCGTTTATCGGGGTTATCAGAGCTTCCTTGGGGCACGCCAGCGTGTTCCATACGGCGTAGCTCGTTGTGGGCGGACAAGTGTTGTCGTTGTATCCCCAGGTCATGTAAGTGTCGGCTTTGACGTGCCGGGCGAAGTTCACCACGTCGTAGTATGCCAGGGTGTTGATGTTGTTTCCGGTCAGTATGCCTGCCGTCTTGTTGAAGTGTGGGTAGCCGCCCGTGTGCCCCTCGGCGTATGCCGCCATGTCGGCCAGTGCCGGATGGTTTACTATGCAGTGCGTTACGCGGTTGTCGAGTGCCGCCGCCACTATGGCCAACGCCCCTCCCTGGCTGCCGCCCTGCACCACCAGGTTGCGCCCGTCCCACTCGGGCAGGCCTGCCAGCAGGTCGAGGCAGCGCACCAGCGCCAGGTAGACGCGCTTCATGTAGTATCGGTCGCGGCTGTCTATGCCGTTGGCAAGATAGCCGTTCTCCTTGCCGTTGAACGCCTTGGATATGTCGTTGAACATGCTGGCGGGCAGGCGCGGGTCGAGTCCGTGTATCTCCATTTCCATCCTTATGCAGCCGTTCTCGGCGTAATACTTGTGGCGCAGTGGGTCTTTTATCGTCTTGATGCCCGCCCCGGGAGGGCATAGCACCGCGGGGCAGCTGCCCTTGGCTGCGTTTTTCGGGTAGAACAGGTATGCGTAGACAGACTGCTTCTGCTTGTTAAGGTTTACCTTCACGAGGTAACAGTCTATCTTGTCGGTGCAGTATTCAGGGGCTTTCTCCTTTGTGTATGTAAGCGGAGTCTGCCTCATTTCCTCTATGTTCTTGCGCCAGAACTCGGTGAAGTCGGCCGGTTCCTTGACGCACGGGCGTATCTCGTCTACCGAGAAGCCCACCTTTATGTGGTGCGAGTACGTCTTGCCGTCAACCTTGGCCGTCAGTCTTAGGTCGCGGAAGCCGGGCGTCTTCCTCGTTCCCATGTCCAGCAGGGCGCGTCCGTCTTTCAGTCTGACAGTCCCTTGGCCGTCGGCCTCCATCATGTCGTCAGCCGTCTCGTATTCCACCTCGGCGTCGCGCGGTATGCCGTATTTGTAGAATTGTATTTCTACGAGTGCCCTCTCGCCCTTTTTGTAGAGCCAGTCGGCATGGTCGGGCACGGTCACCCACAGGCAGTCGGAACGGTAAGGATAGTTTTCGGCTGCGGCATTGAGCCATACGGCGCATGCCATCAGCAGCGTAAATATAAGTTTTGTCATAGGTTTTAGTGTATCAGTTTTTGTGCAAAGTTAATGCAAACGGTCTTTACCGCAAAATAAATCGGTGTGAAATATCAGGGTGCGCCATTATAATGGCGGCGTCATCACGTGCCGGCTGCAAGGTTTATTAATACCGGCAACAAGGCGGCATGCCGCCGCGTGTTTTCCGATATGCCGCCTTTTGCCTTCTGATATGCCATGTTTTGCAACGCAAAAGGCCACCTTTCACGTGCTGAAAGGTAGCCTTGGTTCTAGTTTAACAATGCGTTGTAAAGTGGCATATTAATTGCATATATCTTTTTAAAAGGAGGTTATCATGACATATAATGAAATATTGTCAGCCGCCCAGTCTTTGTCAGAGACAGAACGGCAATCTTTGTTGCAGGCATTGAGTGTTGGCAATCAGTGCGAGGCGACAGTCCCGGAAAGCTCTCGTTTGTCTGCCTTGTTGGAAAAACAGGGCTGCTGTCCTCATTGTGGAAGCAACCGCTACTACCGTTTCGGCAAGGACCACGTAACGCAACGCTTCAAGTGCAAGGATTGCGGCAGGACTTTCACCGAATATACCGGCACGTGGCAGCAGAAGCTCCACAAGAAAGGGCTTGTGAAGGCATACATGCAACTGATGTCCGAACAGAAGTCCCTTGACAAGATATCCGCCGCCCTGCACATCAACAAGAAGACAGCTTTCGACTGGCGGCACAAGATATTGCGTTCCCTGAAGCAGGACGAGGGCAGCTCGTTCTCCGGAATAACCGAAAGCGACGAGACGTTCTTTGACAAGTCCGATAAAGGCTGCCGCCACCTGAAGCGCAAGCCCCGCAAGCGTGGTGGAGGGACAAAAGGCAAGGGCATATCCAAGGACAAGGCTACTGTCATAGTGACTGCCGACAGGAAGAACGACCTCAACATGACATTTTGTGGCTATGGACGGCTGACAAAGAAGGAAATCACGGAAAGCCTGCGCACTCCTCTGCCCCAAGGGACGGTGCTGTGTTCGGACGGCCATGTCAGCTACAAGGGATATGCAATGGACAACCATATTGAACATGTCGTAATCAGGGCAGACCTTGGCCGGCACGTCAAGAGGGGATTTTTCCATATCCAGCACGTCAATTCACTGCACAACAGGCTCAAGAAATGGCTTAACGGGACATTTTGGGGCGTCGCCACGAAGTACATGCAGGACTATCTCAACTGGTTCAAGGTGAAAGAGACCGTGCTGAAGTTCTGCAATGACCAGGCAGATGAACTGCTTGGACTTT
>ENA-OQRB01000024-OQRB01000024.1-human-gut-metagenome-genome-assembly--contig:-NODE-24-length-102804-cov-19.442535_pt1 | contig 102804 bp, 85 predicted proteins | sample MGYA00243235_ERZ505100 | MGnify/ENA primary metagenome ERZ505100 (study PRJEB26097, sample SAMN02712145) | human gut metagenome | biome: Gut microbiome | host: Homo sapiens | place: Denmark...
GCCTTTACTACCTCCAGAGCCGGTACTACGACTTTGCCAACTGCCGGTTCATTAACGCCGACACCTTCGCCACCACCGACGCCAACGGCTTCCTCAGCGCCAATATGTTCGCATATTGTGAGAATAACCCGATCATGCGGGTGGACCACAACGGGGAAAGCTGGGAAGATGCAGCTAAGATTGGCCTCGTTGTAGCTGCCGTTGGTCTGGCTGCACTTGCCATTGTTTCAACCGGAGGAGGGGCACTACTTCTTGCAGGTGCCGGAATTAGCGTTACCGCCGCAACCTCTGCAGCGACTGCCACAGTAGCAGCCGGTATAACTGTTTCTGCAGGAGCCATTATTGGTTCGGCACTAGAAAAAAGTATTTCCAGATTTTCTCCAAATTATGAGGGTCGCGCTACATACAACAACAAGGAAACAAAAGAGAGAATCGAGTACGAATACTATGGAAATGGAAATGGAAATGTTCATTATGAGGTTGGGAGGACCAAAAAGCAGATTGTATGGCGCTTGGAAAACGGCCGCGAAAAGTGGTTTAGAGTTCCGAGAAGCACTGCAAAGAGGCTAAGTAATCCCCAAGTAGGAAAAGCAATCCGAAAGGCTATTGATATAGTTAGATTGTTATCGCGATGATAGCGTGTAGAGGAGATACTCAATGGATAGAAGTAAGAAAGATTTACAAGCAAACGAAGTTCGAGCGATTCGTATTGGTGAGGAAGCAATTGTAGAACTCTTGTGGGAAACCCTTCAGGAAATGGGAGAGTCGCTTTTTGATTTGCCTGATAATTCTGATGCAATGTTCCACATGAGGTGGAATCGCGAAAAAACAGAACTAGTACTATATGTAACAGGCGAGAGACATACAATTGCTGGTGGAAAAGAATTAATTACGCGGATAGATTCATATATTCAGGAGCATATAGGGATTACGGCAAAGACTCTATATGAGGACTTTTCTAAGAAAACCCCTCCCAAATATGTTTCGTTTTGTCTTGACCCAGATGAAAATGTAAACTAGGAGTCAACGGCAAGACAGATATATTAAGGCCTTCAAGCAATTTAATAAGACATTTCAAAGGCAAACGAGCGGGCGGTGCTGTTGCACCGCCCGCAGGGAAATGGATAAGTGGTCACTATGATGCGTACAACCGTCAGCACACAACCACAGATCATCATCGTTGTCTGCTGTATCACGCTGCGCCGCAGCGCCTACGACATGGAGGCGCTGCGTCTTTGTGTATATCGGCGGACGGTGCAGTAGATTTTTTCTCAAACCGGCAAAAATGACGTAGATTCGCGCTGGTGTTTTGTGTAAGATTTGCGTTGTTTTCTTCACAATGTTGTGGTAAACTACGGACATGAATTTATGAAAACGAGGGATTTCTATGAAGCCACTGTCCAAAATTGCCGCAGGAGTGAGCCCATCCGCGACGCTGGCTGTCAGCGCGCTGGCCAAGAAGATGAAAGCAGAAGGGAAGGACGTTATCGGCTTTGGCGCCGGTGAGCCCGATTTTGCCACACCCGACCGCATCAGCTATGCGGGTGTGCGTGCGATCTGCGACGGAAAAACGAGATATACGCCCGCAGCCGGTATGATCGAGCTGCGTCAGGCGATCTGCGACCGCGCAAAGGCGGATTACGGTCTGGAATATGAACCGACGCAGGCGGTCGTCGCCAGCGGTGCAAAGCACATGGTCTATATCGCGCTGGCTGCGCTGGTCGACCCGGGCGATGAGGTGATCGTGCCGTCTCCGTACTGGGTCAGCTACTATGAAATGGTACGTCTGTTTGGCGGCGTACCGGTCGTTGTTGACGTCAGCGAGGAGCAGGGTTTCCAGCTCGCGCCGGAGCAGCTCGAGGCTGCCATCACGGACAAGACCAAGGCCATCATCCTCAACAACCCCTCGAATCCGACCGGTGCTGTCTATTCGAAAGAAGCGCTCAAGGCAGTCGCGGACGTCTGCGTCAAGCACGATCTGTACATCATCTCGGATGAGATTTACGATAAGCTCATCTATGACGGCGTGCCGTTTACCAGCGTCGCCGCGCTCAGTGACGAGATCAAGGCGCACACGATCCTCATCAACGGCGTCTCCAAGACCTATGCCATGACCGGCTGGCGCATCGGCTATGCATTGTGTGCAGCGCCGATTGCAAAGGCTATGGCCAATTATCTCAGCCACTCGACCGGCGCACCGGGCACGATGTGTCAGTGCGCGGCTATTGAGGCGCTCACCGGCCCGCAGGATGAGGTGGAGCAGATGCGGCAGGTGTTCGAGCAGCGCCGTGACCTGATCGTGCGCCGCATCAATGCCATGCCCGGTGTCAGCTGCCTGAGGCCGAGCGGTGCGTTCTACGTCATGATGAATCTGGAGCAGATCATCGGCAAGCAGATCGACGGCCAGACCATCCACAACGGCGACGATTTTGCAAAGCTTCTGCTGGAGAAGTCTCTGGTCGCGGTCGTGCCGGGCAGCGGCTTTGGCGTGCCGAATTTTGTGCGCCTGAGCTATGCGATCTCGACGGAAAACATCGAGACTGGCATGGATCGTTTGGAGGCGTTCCTGAAGCAGCTTCAGTAAACCGATATTTGTGAGGCGCGTGGGTTGACCGCGCGCCTCTTTTTCTGTGCCTTGGTTGACGCGCCGGGCACAAAATGGTATCCTGAGAGCATGTCATAAGTGCCCGTCCTCGCTGCATATTCTGTCAGGAGGGGGGAGCGCCGTGACGAGATTGCTGTATCATCGGCTACTGGTCATACTGCTGGCCGCAATTGTGGTGTTTGGCGGCTGGTTTGCAGCTGACTGGCAGCTCCGACAGGCAGAAGCAGCCGCAAACTGGCACGAGCAAACACAGGTTCTGATCCTTGACGCCGGTCACGGCGGGGAAGACGGTGGGGCAGTGGCACCGGACGGGACGGTAGAGGCGGACATCAATCTGGAGATCGCGCTGCGTGCACGCGCCATCGCAGAGCTAACGGGCGTCAGGGTCGTCATGACGCGTGAGAGCGCGCAGATCGCATACCCGGATGATGCTGCCACGGTCGCGCAGCGGAAAAAAGCCGACCAACACCGACGCGCTGAGTTGGTGCGTGAGATGGACAACGCAGTGCTTATCAGCATCCATCAGAACTGCTATCCGGACAGAAAGCCATCCGGCGCGCAGGTGCTGTACGCGGCGAGCACCGGAAGCGACACGCTCGGGATACAAATGCATGACAATCTGGTCACGTATCTTGACCCGCAAAACCGGCGCGTTGCGGCGCCGATTTCGGAGAAGATCTATCTCATGCACGCAGTGCAGTGCCCGGCTGTTTTGGTCGAGTGCGGCTTTCTGTCCAATGCTTCGGAATGTGCAAAGCTCAAGGACGCTGATTATCAGGCAAAGCTTGCGACCGTTATCATCGCGTCTTACTTACAATACCGGCAGTCTCTGCCGCAAACAGGAATGATCACATGAAAGCAAAATCAAGTGCAAAAACCGTCTTTTATTGCTCGGAATGCGGCAATGAGACGGCAAAATGGATGGGCCAGTGCCCGGCGTGCGGCGCGTGGAACACGCTTGTGGAAGCACCGAAAGAACCCAAGACTGCGCTCGGCACGCGCGCCAAGCGTATCGCGCAGCCCAAGTTGATCTCGGAACTGGATGCCGAGGAGGAACTGCGGTTTTCTACAGGCATCGGTGAATTTGACCGCGTGCTCGGCGGCGGTGCCGTGCGCGGGTCACTGGTTCTGGTCGGCGGCGCGCCCGGCATCGGCAAATCCACGCTGCTGCTGCAGCTCTGTGGCCGCATCAGCGAGCGCGAGACGATTCTCTATGTCTCCGGTGAGGAGAGCCAGCGTCAGCTGAAAATGCGCGCGCAGCGCCTCGGCGTCGACCATGGCAGCATCTATGTGCTGGCTGAGACCGACTTGAACACGGTTTTGGCCACGATCGACGATCTGCAGCCGACTGTGCTGATCGTCGACTCCATTCAGACCATGTACGACGCAGAAACGGCATCAACGCCCGGCAGCATCAGTCAGGTGCGCGAGTGCACGATGCGCATCATGCGTTCGGCCAAGGACAGCGGCTACACGGCGTTTGTGGTCGGCCACATCAACAAGGAGGGCAACATCGCAGGACCGAAGGTGCTCGAGCACATGGTCGACTGCGTTCTGTACTTTGAGGGCGACCAGAGTACTGCATATCGCATCCTGCGTGCGGCCAAAAACAGATTCGGGTCAACAAACGAGATCGGTGTCTTTGAAATGGAAGATTTCGGGCTTCGAGAGGTAACAAATCCGTCTGAAATGTTACTATCCGGACGGCCGAGCAATACACCGGGCACGTGCGTTGTCGGCGTCATGGAAGGTTCACGTACGGTGCTTGCAGAGGTGCAGGCGCTGATCACGCCGTCTGGCTACAGCGGCGCGCGGCGCAACGCCAATGGCATCGACTACAACCGCGCGATGTTGCTGCTGGCTGTGCTGGAAAAGCGCGCGGGATTTTCGCTGTCGAGCTGCGATGCATACATCAACGTCGTCGGCGGCCTGCGTTTGGACGAGCCGGCAACGGATCTGGCGGTCATCCTTGCGATCGCGTCGAGCTATAAGGATCTGCCGGTTGGCAGTGATCTGGCAGCAGTTGGCGAAGTCGGTCTGTCGGGAGAGATCCGCTCGGTGAGTCATTTGAATCAGCGGCTGTCGGAAATCGCGAGGCTGGGATTCCGGCGCTGCATCATACCGGCGCACGTGCGTGACGATGTCCAGAAGCAAAACGGTTTGGAGACGATCCCGGTCAAGAACATCCGCGAGGCGCTCAAGGCTGTATTCGGCGCGTGAAGCGGCGAAATCGCTAAATGAATATATGGAGCAAAGCAATCGACTGTCAGTAAACCGCCGGAAGGCCTGAAACGGGCTTTTCGGCGGTTTTCCCCTCCTCTAAATTCGGCAAAATTTTTATTTTGCCGAATTGTTTGTGGATTTCGTCAATAGACACTGCCCCGCGCTTCTGGTATGCTCATATCAGAAATCGAGGTGGCAGATATGGACTATACGGATACGCCGCAGGTGCTGCGCGACTTTTTGACTTATCATGAAACGATCTGCGGTCATTCTAAGGCAACCGTTGATCAGTATTATCTTGACCTGCGGATGTTTCTGCGGTTTTTGAAGCTGGAACGTGGGCTCGTGCCGCGTGCTGCGAAGCTGGATGAAATCTCGATCCACGATATTGACGTGGCATTTCTGCGCGCTGTGACACTTACCGAAGTTTATAATTTCCTAGCCTATCTGTCGCGTGACCGCATCAAGCAGTCCAACGCACACGAACCGGAATATGGTCTGAGCGCAAACTCCCGTGCACGCAAGATCGCGGCGATCCGCAGCTTCTTCAAATACCTGACGATGAAGGCAAAGCTGCTGGAGGAAAACCCCGTGCAGGACCTCGACTCCCCCAAGATCCCCAAGACGCTCCCCCACTATCTCACACTGGACGAGAGCAAACGGCTTCTGTCCGTGGTGGACGGGAAAAATAAGGAGCGAGATTATTGTATCCTGTGTATTTTTCTCAACTGCGGGCTGCGTATTTCGGAACTTGTCGGTCTGAATCTGCAGGACGATCACGGCGACAGTCTGCGCATCCTCGGCAAAGGCAGCAAGGAGCGCGTGGTCTATCTCAATGATGCCTGCCGCGAGGCGCTCGACCGCTATCTGGCGGTCCGTAAAGAGATCGCGCCGCCGCGCACGACGGCGATGTTCCTCTCCAACCGGCGCACGCGCATCAGCTGTGACTCCGTACAGGTCATGGTCAAGAAAAACCTGACGCGCGCGGGCCTGGACGCCAGTCAGTATTCCACGCATAAACTGCGGCACACAGCGGCAACACTCATGCTGCAAAACGGCGTTGATGTGCGCACGCTGCAGGAGGTGCTCGGGCATGAACATCTGAACACGACGCAGATCTATACCCATGTGGATAACGACCAGCTGCGCACAGCGGCTGCGGCAAATCCGCTGGGAGAATTCTTGCCGGACGAGAATTGGGCAGAAAAAATCTCCGATCCCTGAGCGTGGGATCGGAGATTTTGTGTTTTATTCTGACTTGATCTTCGGCAAATAGTCGCGAACACGGTGGTGCTGCTTGTCAAAACCGAATGCACGGATCGCCATCAGCAGTGTACCGAGCGCGGCCGCACCGTCCAAAACGGCGGCAAACCAGAGCGTACAGTAGCCAAGCTCCGCCAACACCAGAAGCAGTACCTTCACTGCAGCGCCAATCACCAGATGCTCGCGGCAAATACCCTCGACCCAACCAGCAGTCTCGATCGCTTCCGGCAGCAAGTACGGGTCTTGGCTCGTGAGCAGGACATCAGCATCAAACCGCTCCTCGCTTTCCTCCGGAATGACACAGACGTCGAGGTCGGCGCCCGAATGTTCCGGATGCGCCGTACAGCGACGGTCATAGTAAAGCAGCAGTTCCCCGTCATCCAGCTTTTCCACCTGCTGCGTAAGAAGCCGCTCTTTTTCTTCACTGCTGCATTTGCAGTGGAGATGATCCGCCTGAAGCTCCTTCGCGTTTTCGGATACGGAGTCATTGCTGGCATTGCTAAAGAGTGTGATGGTGTGCACGCCGAGCGCGCGCAGCTCCTTGAGCGCAGGCTTGACGTCCGACTGCACGACTTCCTGCAGCAGAATCTTGCCGGCATACTGTTCTCCAACGGATACATAGACCACATATCCGTCCGAGAGGTCTGCATCAGGGATGTCCACACCCTTGAGAATCATCAGTTCGCGCGTACCGACACAAACGCGCGTCGATTCAATATATACTTCCACCCCGCTTTCGGGAATGTCCACAGCATTGGAGAGATACTCACTGCGGATCGGACCGGTATAAGCGGCGCAGATGGCGCGCGCCGTGCGGCTGCTGGAGCAGGATTCGGCATTGGCAGCCAGCTGCAGCAGCGCATCCGGCGTCAGCTGATCCGACTTTACACTGACTACCTTCGGGAGCTGATTGTCCCCCTCCCCTTCGTCGACCGCGACTGCACGCACGGCATTGAGCGCGCGCATACTGCGGCAACTGCGAAACAGCACATTGCAGCGATACGCACCATTGACGGCACTGTACCACACGAGCGGCACGGAAACAAGCAGCGCGCACGGCGTAGACAGGAACAGTGCGATCATTGCAGCGTGAATTGCCTGAGAAACAGTCGCTACCTTGAGCACACTCTCGAGCACGGCAACCAAAATCGCAATGCAGAGCCCTGCCGGTGCGAGATAGTCGATCCATTTCGGCGCGGGAAACTCTGCCGTAGAGTGGATCTCCCCGCCGACTGCATCTTTCAATGTCTTCTGTGCGTGCTGCGTCACGACCGCAATCAGAATCGTCACGAGCCGGTATACAAGCAGAAAAACAGCAGCATCCACCGGTTGTCCGACTGCCAGTGTGCCGATCACGCACACGATGATGAGCACTGCCGGCCGAAACACCTGCCGCGCAAGGATACACGAGAGCGCTGCAGCAAGATAGTCATAGCCACAGATGAGCACGGACAAAATCAAAAGCACATAGCGCAGCGCCATGCTGTGCAAAAGCGCACCGATCACGCACAGGACGAGCGCCGCAAAGAGCCGCGCGATCAGCACAAGGCTCAGCCCCGTTTCCGGAAACAGGCGCAGCGTTTTCCAATCATAGTCCGGCCGATCCGCAGCAAAGCAGCTCGCGGACAGGCGCGTCAGAAGTTCCTGAAAATTCATGGGTATCCCCCTTGTCCAGACGGAGCGGTATGCGAACTCAGGCTTTCCCGTCGCAGCCGAGCACATCGATGATCTTATGCTTGACAAGCTGCTTGATATTCTCGCGCGCGGGGCCGAGGTACTTTCTGGGGTCAAATTCCGACGGATGCTCAGCCAGATACTTGCGCACCGTTCCGGTCATGGCCAGACGCAGGTCAGAGTCAATGTTGATCTTGCATACGGACAAGCGCGCGGCCTGACGCAGCTGATCCTCCGGCACACCGATCGCACCGGGCATATTGCCGCCGAATTCATTGATCATCTGCACATATTCCTGCGGCACGGAAGACGAGCCGTGCAGCACGATCGGGAAGCCAGGCAGGCGCTCGGACACTTCCTCCAGAATGTCAAAGCGCAGCTGCGGCTTCGTTCCGGGTTTGAACTTATAAGCGCCGTGGCTCGTGCCAATGGCGATGGCCAGCGAATCGCAGCCGGTGCGTTCAACGAACTCCTGCACATCCTCCGGGCGCGTGTAGGACGAGTCCTCAGCCTTGACCTTCACATCATCTTCAATACCGGCCAGCGTGCCAAGCTCCGCTTCGACAACGACGCCATGCGCGTGTGCATATTCCACGACCTGACGCGTCAGCGCGATATTCTCTTCAAACGGTTTGGACGAGGCGTCGATCATGACGGACGAAAATCCGTCATCCACGCAGGACTTGCACAGCTCGAACGAATCGCCATGATCCAGATGCAGACAGATCGGCAGACCGGTCTCGATCACGGCAGCCTCCACAAGCTTGACCAGATACGTGCGGTTGGCGTATTTGCGTGCACCGGAGGACACCTGCAGGATCACCGGAGCGTTGCACTCCTTTGCGGCCTCTGTGATACCCTGAATGATCTCCATGTTGTTCACATTGAATGCACCGATGGCGTAACCGCCGGCATACGCTTTTGCAAACATTTCCTGAGAAGTTACAATCGACATTGACAAGTCAACTCTCTTTCATATAATATAAGGAACAGTGATAAAATGAATGTCCCCGATAAGGGGTTCAATTCATTTTACACATGTTTCGAGATAATATCAATAGCAGAATTCAATGTTCCCTTAAAATCTATCAATTTTGTGAATTTGTGGAGGTAAGCTATGTCCGGTATATTGAAGGGTGCGTGTATCTTTGGGCAGTCCGGAGGGCCGACTGCTGTCATCAATGCCAGCGCTTATGGCGTGCTCAAGACCGCATTGGAATCGGATGCCATCACCAATGTTTACGGCGCGGCGCACGGTATCCGCGGGGTTCTGGATGACCGTCTGTATGACATCCGTCAGGAGGATCCGGATGAGCTCCGTCTGCTGCTGCACACACCGTCGTCGGAATTGGGCTCCTGCCGTTACAAGATGGCCGACCCGGAAGCGGACGATACGGATTATCGGCGCATTCTGGAGATTTTTCAGAAATACGATGTACGCTACTTCTTCTATAACGGCGGCAATGACTCCATGGATACCTGCAATAAGATCAGCCGCTATATGCAGGCGCACGATTGGGAGTGCCGCGTGATGGGCGTGCCCAAGACGATCGACAATGACCTCTTCGGCACTGACCACTGCCCCGGCTATGCCAGCGCCGCCAAGTACATAGCGACCTCGTGCATGGAGGTCTCCAAGGACTGCCGCGTGTATGATAACGGTACGATCACGGTCATCGAGATCATGGGGCGTCATGCCGGTTGGCTGGCCGGCAGCGCTGCACTGGCGACATACTGCGGTTCCGGACCCGATCTGGTCTACCTGCCGGAGGTGGACTTTGATATGGAGCGATTCTTTGCCGATGTGCATCGTGTTTATGAGCAGAAGAACAGCGTGCTGATTGCTGTCTCCGAGGGCATCCACTATGCCGACGGCTCGTTCGTGTCCGAGGCGAAGGCCTCCGCAACAGACGGTTTCGGCCACGCGCAGCTCGGTGGTCTGGCTGCGCGTCTGGCACAGGCACTCAAAGAGCGCGAGCACGCAAAGGTCCGCGGCATCGAACTCTCGCTGCTGCAGCGCGCCGGTGCGCATCTGGCGTCTCAGACCGATATTGACGAGGCATTTGCTGCCGGTAAAACGGCGGTTGAGGCTGCCATCGCCGGTGAAACCGGCAAGATGGTCGCCCTCATACGCGAAATGGTCGACGGAAAATATACCTGCCGCATGGAGCTTATTCCGCTGGCCGACGTCGCAAACTACGAGAAGAAAGTGCCGGTCGAATGGATCGTCCCGGAGGGCAACAATGTCACGCAGGATTTTATTGACTATGCCCTGCCGCTCATTCAGGGTGTACCTGAGATCCCCGTGGAAAACGGTCTCCCCCGCTATGCACGGCTGAAAAAAGTGCTTGCAAAATAAAGATCAGCAGAGCCGGTGATCATCGCCGGCTCTGTTCGTGTGTAAATCTGCTGTTCAAACAGTCCAAAGTATGCTATACTGATTTATTATCTATATTTCGAACGTAACGAAGGAGTTTCCCAAATGATCACTGTTGATGACCTCTCGCTGCAGTACAGCGGCGCACCGTTGTTTTCCAAGGTAAACCTGCAGTTCACCCCCGGCAATTGCTACGGCATCATCGGCGCAAACGGCGCCGGAAAATCCACATTCCTGAAGATCCTCTCCGGTCAGCTCGAGCCAAGCTCCGGCAGCGTGCATATCGATCCCAAGGCAAGAATGTCCGTGCTCAAGCAGGACCAGACGATGTATGACGCCTATACCGTCATGGACACGGTGATCATGGGCAATCAGCGCCTGTATGACTGCGGCAAGGAGAAGGACGCCATCTACGCCAAGGACGAGATGACGGACGAAGACGGCATCCGCGCCTCCGAGCTTGAGGAGGAGTTTGCCGATCTCGGCGGCTGGGAGGCGGAATCTGACGCCTCGCGCATCCTGCAGGGACTGGGCGTCTCTCCGGAGTTTCATGAGACGATGATGTCCGACATGGATCCGCGCCTGAAGGTAAAGGTCCTGCTTGCGCAGGCGCTCTTCGGCCACCCGGACATCATCCTGCTCGACGAGCCGACGAATAACCTCGACCTTGCGAGCGTCGTCTGGCTGGAGGATTTTCTGATGGACTACGACGGCACCGTGCTCGTCGTGTCGCATGACCGTTACTTCCTCAATAACGTCTGCACGCACATCGTCGATATTGACTACGGCAAGATCAAGATGTATGTCGGCAACTATGACTTCTGGTACGAGTCGAGCCAGCTGATGCAAAAGCTCGTCAAGGATCAGAACAAGCGCGCCGAACAGAAGATCCAGGAGCTGCAGGCGTTCATCGCACGGTTCTCCGCCAACAAGTCAAAGTCCCGTCAGGCAACGTCCCGCCGCAAGCTGCTCGAAAAGATCGCCGTTGAGGATATGCCCGCCTCCAGCCGCCGCTATCCGTGGGTCGGCTTCAAGGCGGAGCGCGAGCCGGGCAAGGATCGCCTGTTCGTGACGGATATCAGCAAGACCGTCGACGGTGAAAAGCTGCTCAACCACGTGAGCTTTATCGTCGGCAAGGAGGACAAGATCGCCATCCTCGGTAAGAACGAGCTTGCCGTGACGATGCTCTTCAAGATCCTCATGGGCGACGAAGAACCGGATGAGGGCACGGTCAAGTGGGGCGTTTCGACCACGCAGGCCTACTTCCCCAAAGATCACAACAGCTATTTTGAAAACTGCGACTATGACCTCATTGACTGGATGCGCCAGTTCTCCACGGATAAGCGCGAGAGCTACCTGCGCACGTTCCTCGGCCGGATGCTCTTTTCCGGCGACGATGTGTACAAGCAGGTCAAGGTCCTCTCCGGCGGCGAGAAGGTGCGCTGCATGATCTCGAAGATGATGCTCTCCGGCGCGAACTTCCTCGTCTTTGACCAGCCGACGAACCACCTTGACCTTGAGAGCATCGCGGCGCTCAACAACGGTATGGACGCTTTCCCGTATAACATTATCTTTACCAGCCACGACCACCAGCTCACGCAGACGGTCGCCAACCGCATCATTGAGATCACGCCCGACGGCATCATTGACCGCCGCTGCACGTATGACGAATATATGCACATTTCTGGTCAGGAAACGGAATAAAACCATGGAGCAGCTTGCAAAAAACCAACTGCATACCGCCGAGATCACCGGGTACACGTCAGATGGCGCCGGTGTGTGCCATATCGCCGGCCGCGCCGTATTTGTGAAAGGCGCGCTTGTCGGCGAGACGTGGCAGGTGCGCATCCTCAAGGTCACGGCGGCCGCCGTTTACGGCAAGGCGGAGCAGTGCCTGTCCCCTGCCGCTGCGCGCACAGAGCCGTCCTGCCCTGTCTACCGCACCTGCGGCGGCTGCAGCCTGCAGCATATGGATTACGGCGAGCAGCTGCGCATGAAGCGCGCGCGTGTCAACGATGCGCTCACACGCATCGGCGGCGTTTCGACGCCGGTGCAGGATATCATCGGCATGGAATACCCGCTCTGCTATCGCAATAAGGCGATTTACGCCGTCGGTATGAAAGACGGCCGCGTGGTCAAGGGCTTTTACCGCGCATCCAGCCATGATGTCACGCCGGTCGAACAGTGTCTGCTCCAGCTCCCGCTCGCGGACAAGGCGGCGCAGGCGGTCTGCGACTGGATGAATCTGCGTGGCATCGTCCCCTATGATGAGCAGACCGGCCGCGGTACGGTGCGCCACCTGTTCACGCGCTGCGCCATGCACACGCCTGACGCCGTGCTGTGCATCGTCTCTGCGCGCGGCTTCGGCGCAAAGACGGAGGAACTTGTTGCATACCTGCGTGAGCATTGCCCGGAGCTGACCGGTATCGTGCTCGATATCAACAAGCAAAAGGGCAACGTCGTGCTCGCCGGAGATTTTTATACACTCTGGGGTTCACCGGAGCTGACCGACCGGCTCTGTGGGCTGACGTTCACGCTCTCACCGCAGGCTTTCTATCAGGTCAATCCCGTGCAGGCCGAGCGGCTGTATGAGCGCGCGGTGGAGTATGCCGTCAACGCGCCCTCTGACCGTGTGCTCGACCTGTACTGCGGCGCAGGGACGATCAGCCTGTGTCTGGCGCGAAAGGCCGCGCACCTCATCGGGGCCGAGATCGTGCCGGAGGCGATCGAGAACGCGCGCCGCAACGCGGAGCGAAACGGCATCGAGAATGCGGAGTTTCTCTGTGCCGATGCCGGCGCCGCAGCGGCGGAGCTGGCCCGGCGCGGCGTCCGGCCGGACTGCATCGTGGTCGATCCCCCGCGCAAGGGCATGCAGCTGGAGGCTATTGACGCGATGGTATCCATGCAGCCGCCGCGCATCGTCTATGTCTCCTGCGACCCGGGCACGCTCGCACGCGACGTGAAGCTGCTCACACAGCGCGGCTACACGCTCACGCAGGCGCTGGCCGTGGATATGTTCCCGCAGACGCCGCATGTTGAGACGGTGGCATTGCTGATAAGACCCCATGACCAGGATGAAACGCACAATGCCTGGTAATATACGGAGGAGAAACAATGAAAAATGTATTTAATGTGGACATGACAAACAATCCGGACAATGAGCGCATAGACGGCGTGCAGTTCATTACGCAGACACTTGATCCAGTTCTGCTGCAGCAAGTGGACCGCATTGCGGATCAGGTGCAAGAACAAGAGGATAAAGCGGAATTGCCCCTTGTGCTGCGCGTTTTGCGCGGCCTTGCTGGTATATGTGCGCTCATTTGCGTCGGCGGCCTTGTGAAAGCACTTGGGAAGGTCACATTTTTGGAGGGGTTTCATAATGCGCCGGGTGTCTACATCATCGGGGGCATCGCGCTGATTGTCTGGGCAGTACTGGCCGTGTGGTCCCGCGCGCGGGCGCGCAAAGTCAGCAGCAGCCCGGAACAAGCCGCACTTGAACGCGATGCGGAACAGATTGTACAAGCCGCTTTGACAGATCTGGGCGTACCGGAGGACGCAAAGAGAATTGATGTGCTCTACCGTGTTTATCATGTAAAGAACGGCAAAGAAAAATCAGACCTAGATTACATCAACGATGAAAAATGGGTATATCGCAGCCCAGATGCACTGTGCATTGCCGATGTGCGCACTGTTGTGTCGATCCCCATTTCTTCGGTGATCGGTACGGAAGTTCGTAAGAAACGTGTACGCATGATGCAATGGAACAAAGAGCAGGCACCGAACTCCGCGGAGTACAAGCCGTACCGCGTGACCAAAAATGACGGCGTTTACTATATACGCTCCTGCACAGCACTGCAGATCCACGACGTCTTTGGTGACTACGAGATCCTGATTCCGAACTATGATGCCGACACGGTCTGCGGGATGCTGAACCTCTCTGTCGATGTTTGAAGTAAGAAAAGTGCATTTTCTGCAAAATGTCTCTTGCAATGCACCAGATGTTGTGATATAGTAACTCCGTTATAATAGATGATTTCCCCTATCATGAAAGGATGAATACCATGACTACTTTGGAACTGATTCTGACGATTATCCAGCTGCTGTCCGGTCTGGCCGTGACCGTGATCGTGCTGATGCAGTCCGGCAAGAGCGCCGGTCTGTCCGGCGCCATTGCTGGCGGTGCGGAAACGTTCCTTTCCAAGGGAAAAGCCAAGACGCTCGACGCCAAGCTCGCCAAGGCGACCAAGTGGTTCGGTCTCGTCTTTGTTGTCCTGACGCTGGTTCTGACCGTGCTGATGCACAAGGGCGCATAATCGCGGTAAAACAGCACAAAAGAGCATCCCCCGGGATATTCGGGGGATGCTCTTTTTCATGTAAGGCTCAAAGCGTGATCAGTCCGGATATTCCGCACGGCTGCCGCCGATGAGCTTCGGTCTGGTGCGCGCCGCGTTGACCGCCGCCTCACCGATCGTCTTGACCGACAGGCGCAGCGGGACAGCCACGTGCTTGAGGTGCATGCCGATCATGGTGTTGCCGATGTCGAGCCCGGCGTCGGCCTTTACAAACTCGACCGCGACCGGGTCATCCATTGCCTCGTAGACCGCCGTTGCGAACGAGCCGCCTGCTTTCGGGCGCGGGCGGACGCAGACGATCTCATAACCGAATTTCTCGGCGGCCGCACGCTCCATGATCAGGGCGCGGTTGAGGTGCTCGCAGCACTGCGCCTCCATGTAGAGACCGCGCTCGTTCAGGATCGGCAGGATCTCGTCGACAACGGCTTTTGCCGCCTCCGGCGTAGAGCCCTTACCGATCTTCTGCCCCATGATCTCGCTTGAGGAGCAGCCAATCACGACCTGCTGACCCGGCTTGAGTGCAGCTGCATCCAGCAGTTCGAGCAAAGCCGCGCGGGCTGCGCTGCGTACTTCTTCATACATAAATGGTCATCTCCAGACAGTTATTAAAATTTCTTATTTTCATTGTAGCACGCCGCGGTTGATTTGACAATCCTCTGCGAGGCGTGTATCATAAACGTTAACCAGAACGTAACAGGAGGACTCTGTTTTGAAACGTATATTTGCTTGTCTTCTTGCCGCAACGCTGCTCATCTGCGCCGGCTGCGGCAAGAAATCCGAAAAACCGGATGTCAACGGTGCTCCCTCAAAAGCGGAGACATATTACGCTCCGCTCACCGGCGAACAGCTGAGCGCGAAGCCGGAAAATACCCGTCCGTTTGCCGTCATGATCAATAACATTGTCTACGCGCAGCCGCAGGTCGGCATCAGCAACGCAGATATCATCTATGAGATCCCGGCCGAGGGCGGCATCACCCGTATGATGGCGATTTTCAGCCACCTGTACGACATCGAGTCTGTCGGCAGCATCCGCAGCTTGCGCCCGTACTATCTGAGCGTTGCCCTGTCGTATGACGCTATTGTCATCCATGCCGGCGGCAGCGAGCAAGCTTACAGCGATGTGAAAACCTATAATGCCGATCACCTCGACGGTGTGCGCGACGGCAATACCAGCTCCATGTTCTACCGCGATAAGAGCCGCGGTCAGCACGGCTCGGAGCATACGCTGTTTTTCCATGGTGCGAACGTGCAGCCGCTCGTAGAGAAGTATCAGTTCCGCACCGAGCACAATAGCAGCTACGAAACCGGCCTGAGCTTCGCGGACAACGCTGTGCAGCAGTGCACTGCCGACGCCGCCACCGCGCAGGTGACGTTCAACACCTCCAAGAGCACGTCCTTTACATACCACGCCGACACCGGCAAGTACACGGCCGTGCAGTATAAAGGCGACTACAAGGACGGCGCGACCGGAGAGCCCGTCCCCTTCTCCAACCTGCTCATCCTCTCGGCCGACATGAAAACGGTCGACAGCTATGGCCGCCTCGCGGTCGATCTGATCGGCAGCGGCACCGGCTACTTTGTGACCGGCGGCAAATATGTGCCGATCAAGTGGGCACGCAGCGACATTAATAGCTGCTTTACCTATACGCTCGAGGACGGCACGGCGCTGAACCTTTCTCGCGGCACGACCTATGTCGGCGTGATCCCGACCAACGGCGGCAGCGTGAACTTCAGCTGAGAATCAAATTGAAGCTTTTTTGCAGCACTATGTGCGCGGATGGCCGCGCACATAGTGCCTTTTCTCTTGAGATCTGTTGCTTGTTTTCCAATATATTTGCTATAATAAACGCGCAGACTGATGTGCCTGCCGCAAATGCAAAGAAAGGAAAAACGTTATGAACTACAATTTCGATGAAATCATTGACCGTCGCCATACCAACGCGCTCAATACAGACGGTTTTCGCGGTTATATTTTTCACGCCGGGCCGGAAAAGGTATTTGCCTTCAAGGATGAAGAATTTGTCCGCATGTGGGTCGCCGACATGGAATTCGGCGTGGCACCCGAGATCCTCGATGCGCTGCGCGCACGGATCGACCGCCGTATTTTCGGGTACACCGGCCTGTATGACGACGAATACTACCACACTTTCTCAAATTGGTGCAAGGATCACTATGACTGGCACTTTTCCAAAGAGCAGCTCTGTATCTCACCGGGCATTATTCCTGCACTGTATCAGCTGACGGAAATGCTTTGCACAGCGGGCGAAAAGGTGCTGCTCAACACGCCGGCCTACGGTTATTTTCTCCACGCGGCGGAGTATGCAGGTGTAGATGTGCTGACTTCCCCGCTGCACAAGAAGGCTGACGGCGCATTCGAGGTGGATTATGCGGACTTTGAGCGCAAGTGCGCCGATCCGGCATGCAAGCTGGTATTCTGGTGCAACCCGCACAATCCCACCGGCCGTATGTGGACGGAGGATGAGCTGCGCAGGGTCGCCGCGATCATCGAAAAGTACAACCTCTGGGTAGTGTCCGACGAGATTCACTGTGACCTGATCCGGCGCGGCCGCCGCCACATCCCGATGGCCAGGGTAATGGGCAGTTATCCGAAGCTCATCACCTGCATGGCGCCTACCAAGACCTTCAACATGGCGGGGCTGGCATTTTCCAACATCATCATCCGCGACCCCGCGCTGCGCGCACGCTATCAGGAGCGCGACAAGCTGTTCGGCATGGTCAACCCCATGTCTCTGACAGCGGCGCAGGCGGCCTATGCGCACGGTGGTGCGTGGCATGAGGCACTCAAGCAATATCTCGACGAGAACTTCGCGTTTGTCAAGGCGTTTCTGGCTCGGGAATTGCCAGAGGCGGTCATGTACATTCCAGAAGCGACCTATCTGGCGTGGGTAGATCTGTCCTGCTGCCTGCCGGATGTGGCAGACCTGCCGGACTTCTTCGCCAACAAGGCGGGCGTGCTGCTGGAGGGTGGAGATTCCCTCTTCGTCGGCAACGCCAAAGGGTATGTGCGCTTGAATCTCGCCATGCCGCGCGCGATCATTCAGACCGGGCTGGAGCGGATGCGCGATGCGATCCGCAAAGAGCAGGCAGAACATTAAAATTGAATACAATAGCAAAAGTCCGATATGGCGGCGGCCATATCGGACTTCTTCATGTTTTATTCCCACGTCTTCCATACATCCGGGCAGTAGCCAATCGTGGCCTGTCTGCCGTTGCGGACGATGGGCGTGCGCAGCAGGGATGGGTCATCGAGCAGCCGCTCGATCTTGTCCTGCTCATAGGCCAGATGCTGCACAAGCGCGTAGTCCGCCGCCTTGGGATCGAGCAGCGCCTCGAGCCCCACGGCGTTTTTCACGCTCGTCAGCTCGCCGCGGCTCATGCCGTAGCGCAGCAGGTCGATGGCCTGATACGGGATGTGGCGCTCCTTAAAATAGCGCTCGGCCTTTTTTGTGTCGAAGCATTTTGACTTGCCCCAGATCTGGATCTTCATGCCGTCCCTCCGCTCAGACTTCGATGATCACGGGCAGTACCATGGGGCTGCGGCGCGTGGTCTTATACAGATAGCCGCTGATGTTTGACTTCACGCGGCCTTTGATAGCCGCCCAGTCGCGCTGCTTCTGGCGCTCACAGCTGGCAAGGCTCTCGTTGACAACCCGCTTGAGCTCACCCATGAGCGCTTCTGCCTCCTTGACATACACAAAGCCGCGGGTGATGATCTCGGGATCGGCGACCGGCTTGCCGTTTTCGGATGAGAGTGTGATGATCGCCATGACGATGCCGTCCTCAGCGAGGTGGCGGCGGTCGCGCAGAACGGCGCTGCCGACATCACCGATGCCGGTGCCATCGATATAGACGTCGCCCGCAGGGACGCTGCTCGTTGCACGCATACTGCGCTTGGTGATCTCAATGACTTCACCGTTTTTGGCCACGAGCACATTTTTCGGCTCAACACCCATGAGCTTGCCGATCTCGGCGTGCTTGCAGAGCATACGGTATTCGCCGTGCACCGGGATGAAGTAATGCGGTTTTGTCAGCGCAAGCATCATCTTAAGTTCTTCCTGACAGGCGTGGCCGGAAACGTGCAGCGGCGTGTTGCGGTCATAAATGACCTCTGCCCCCTTCTGGAACAGCTCGTCTATGACGCGGCTGATCGTGATCTCATTGCCTGGGATGGCCGAGGCGGAGATAATAACGCGGTCGCCCGCATCGATCGTGACCTGCTTGTGCTCGGAAAATGCCATGCGGTGCAGTGCAGACATCGGCTCACCCTGGCTGCCGGTACAGACGATAACCGTCTTACTGCGCGGCAGGCTGCCGATCTGTGACATGTCCATCATGACGCCGTCGGGAATGTCCACATAGCCAAGCTCCGTTGCAACGCGCATGATGTTTTCCATGCTGCGGCCGGTGATGCCGACCTTGCGCTTATACTTTGCCGCAACGTTGATGATTTGCTGCAGGCGGTGGACGTTGGATGCAAAGGTCGTGACAATGATGCGCTTACTGCAGTCTTTGAACAGCTCGTCGAAGCAGTCAATCACGCGCGCTTCCGAGGCGCAGTAGCCGGGGCGCTCCACATTCGTGGAGTCCGACAGCAGCGCGAGCACGCCCTCGTTGCCGAGCTGACCAAGACGCGGCAGGTCGATCATGCCGCCCTGAATGGGCGTGAGGTCGATCTTAAAGTCACCCGTGTGGATGACAGTGCCGATCGGCGTTTTGATCGCCAGCGCAACGGAATCGGCGATGCTGTGGTTCGTGTGGATGAATTCGATCTCAAAGCAGCCGAGCTTAAACTTATCACCAGGCTTTTTCGTGAAGATCTGCGTATGGTACAGCAGGTCGTGCTCTTCCAGCCTGAGCTCAATGATCGCAGCCGTCAGCGGGGTCGCATAGATCGGCATATCCAGCTGCTTGAGCACGTAAGGGATCGCACCGATATGGTCTTCATGCCCGTGCGTGATGACCATGCCGCGGATACGGTTTTTATTCGCCTTCAGGTAGCTGATATCCGGGATGACCAGATCCACACCATAGAGGTCCTGATCCGGAAAGCCCATGCCGCAGTCGACAAGGAACATATCCTTGCCGTACTCATAGATGGTGAGGTTCTTACCGATCTCACCAAGCCCGCCAAGCGGGATGATTTTCAATTTGGATGCCATGTGAAACTCCTTTTCGTTCGCTTTTGGGCAGACTACTCCCCCAAAAGCAGGTTGATACTTCGAAAAATATGTACGAAATGCGTCGTCGCGGCGGCGGATAACCAGAGTATACCCGGAAACCCGAGCCGTCAAACCTGTTACATTTCCATTCGGCCGGCCAGCGCCCGCAGGAGCGTGGCATCGTCCGCATATTCCAGATTAGAGCCGACCGGAATGCCATAAGCCAGGCGTGTGATCTTCACATCAAATGGCTTGAGCAGGCGCGCGATGTACATCGCGGTCGCCTCACCTTCCGTGTCGGGGTTGGTGGCCATGATGACCTCCGTGATCCCGCCATCCGCTACACGCTTGATGAGCTCCTGGATCCGGATATCGTCCGGGCCGATATGATTCATTGGCGACAAAACGCCGTGGAGGACATGATATACACCGTTATATTCGCGGCTGCGCTCGAACGAGAGCACATCGCGCGGCTGTGCCACGACGCAGATCGTACTCTGGTCGCGCTTTGGGGACGCACAGATGCTGCACGTCTCCTGATCCGTGAGGTTCTGACAGATGGTGCAGCAGTGTATATTCTTTTTCGCATCCACAATGGCGTCTGCAAACTTCAGTGCCTCCTCCTCCGGGAGGGACAGAATATGAAATGCCAGCCGCTGCGCGCTTTTGCGCCCGACCCCGGGCAGTGCAGCGAACCGGTCAATGAGATTTTCAAGTGCGTTCGGGAAAAATGACATGACAATACCGTCCTGAATCAAGCGTTGCGAATGGCGGCGATGGCGGCCGCGCGGTCACTCTGGCGAAACACGGCGCTGCCGGCCACGAGAACATTTGCGCCTGCCCGCTTCACAAGCGGAGCCGTCTCTGGGTCGATACCGCCGTCCACTTCCAGCTCGCAGCCGGGATTGGCCTGCAGGATGCGCTCGTGCAGCGCTGCGATCTTCGGCAGCTGATCGGCCATGAAGCGCTGGCCGCCGAAGCCTGGCTCGACCGTCATGACCAAAGCCAGATCCAGCAGCGGCAGATACGGAATGAGCACGCTCTCCGGCGTCTTCGGCTTGATGGCGAGACCGACCTTCTTGCCATGTGCTTTCACGTCCTCGATCGCGGCAAACACATCCTGCGGTTCGTCCGCCTCGACGTGAAACACGACCAGGTCCGCACCGGCATCGCAAAACGCTCCCACGTAGCGGTGCGGCCGGTCGATCATGAGATGCACATCCAGAAACATCTGCGTATACCTGCGCACAGATTTCACAACCGGAATGCCGATCGAGATATTGGGCACGAAAATGCCGTCCATCACGTCTATATGGATGTAGTCTGCGCCGCCGGCTCCGATCTGCGCGATGTCATCGCCGAGCGTGCAAAAGTCTGCCGAGAGGATGGATGGTGCAAGTTTGGTCATGGATGTCACTCCGATCTGAAAGGATCCGGCTGAGCCGGATGCAGTGCTACGCGCTATAACTAATTAATTATACACCAGATATGGCCATTCTGCAAGTGCCGGAAAGAAAAAATCGGCTTGACGAAAGCTGTCGCCTGCGCTATGATGAGCTTTGGATACTTTCCAATACGAGAACAGGAGCGAAGCAAATGTCTATTGAAGCAGGAAGAGCATATTTCCGGCAGTTTGGCATGGAAGACCGTGTGCAGGAGTTTACAGTCTCGAGCGCGACCGTCGATCTGGCGGCAAAGGCACTCGGTGTTGAGGGCGCGCGGATCGCAAAGACCCTGTCATTTAAGACTGCAGACGGCTGCATGCTGATTCTTGCCGCCGGCGATGCGCGCATTGATAACCATAAATTCAAAGAGAAATTTCACATGAAGGCAAAGATGCTCTCGGCGGATGAGGTCGTAGAGCTGGTTGGTCACCCTGTCGGCGGTGTGTGCCCGTTCGGCTGCAAGGAGGGCATTCCGGTATATCTGGATGTATCGCTGCAGCGATTTGAAACGGTGTTCCCCGCTGTCGGCAGCCCGTCGAGCGCGATCGAGCTGAATCTGGAAGAGCTCTACAAATACTCCAACGCGATTGAGTGGATCGATGTCTGCAAGCTGCCTGCCCCGGCTGAGGCGTGATTGGACATAAAAAATCCTGACGAGCCATTGTTCGTCAGGATTTTTTATTTAGGATTGGGCCATTGCTGATGCTTAAGGCAGAAGCTTCGTCATGCTCTTGAGACTGATGGCCAGCGTGGAGACATTGTGCAGCAGTGCCGAGGTCGCCGGCGGCAGAACGCCCGCCACGCCCAGACAGATCAGCAGGAAGTTAAAGCTGATAATCTTGCGGTAGTTGCTGTGAATGCGCTCCATGAGCGCGTCACTCAGACGCTTGAGCGTCAGCAGTGCATACAGATCATCCGCGCTGACCGTGATATCGGCGACTTCGCGTGCTATAGCGGCGCCGTCGCTGATGGCGACGCCGGCATCCGCCTCGGACAGTGCCGGTGAATCGTTCACACCGTCGCCAAGCATAATGACTTTGCGTCCGGCTGCATGTTCTGCCCGAACGAAGGCCGCCTTGTCCTCCGGAAGAACTTCAGCATAATAGGCATCCACACCGACCGCCTCTGCGACTGCGCGGGCGGTCTTCTCATTGTCACCGGTCATCATGACCAGCCTGGACACACCGAGCGCACGCAAGCTGCGGATAACGTCGGCCGCTTCCTGCCGCAGCGGATCTTCCACGCAGATGACCGCCACAAGCACGCCGGAAACGGCAAGATACAGGTGGGAATATGTATCCGGCAAAGCGTCAAATTTAGCCTGCTCCCCTGCCGGGATGACGCAGTGCTCATCCTCAAAGACAAAGTGATGGCTGCCGATGACGACCTTCTGACCGTCAACGCTGCTGGAGATGCCGTGCGCGACAAGGTATTCCACGCGCGAATGACGCTCCTCATGGCACAGGCCACGGCGCAACGCCTCGGCGACGACCGCTTTGGCCATGGAGTGCGGGTAATGCTCCTCCAGACATGCAGCCAGCCGCAGCATATCCGCTTCATCATGGTTGCCGAAAGTAACAACCTGCGCAACCTTTGGCTCGGCACGCGTCAGCGTACCGGTCTTGTCAAAAACAATCGTATCGGCTTCAGACACAGCCTCAAGGAATCGGCCACCCTTAACGGACAGATGATGATCGCTCGCCTCTTTCATCGCAGAGAGCACGGCGATCGGCATGGATAGCTTGAGCGCACACGAAAAATCGACCATCAAAACAGCCAGCGCTTTGGTCATATTCCCCGTCAGGAGCCAGACCAAGGCTGTTGCACCCAGACTATATGGAACGAGCCGGTCCGCAAGATGCGACGCGTGATCCTCCGTTGCGGACTTGAGTTTTTCCGATTCCTCGATCATGCGGATAATGCGGTCGTAGCGGCCGCTGCCGGCGCTCTTTTCCACACAGACAGTGCAGTCGCCCTCTTCGACGACGGTGCCTGCATAAACATAGCTGCCTTCCGCCCTGCGGACAGCCAGCGGCTCGCCCGTAATGGACGCCTGGTTGACCATCGCCTCGCCGAAGACGACTTTTCCGTCAAGCGGGATCACACTGCCGGTACGAACGACAATGCGGTCGCCGATCTGCACGTCGGCCACCGGCACGAGCACCGAGCCGGCATCCGTCTCTTTCCAAACCTTATCCACATTCAGAGACATGGTCTGCGCGAGGTCGGCAACGGACTTCTTATGCGTCCATTCGTCGAGAATATCGCCAATACCCAGCAGGAACATGATCGAGCTTGCCGTCTCGAAGTCCTTGCGCAGCATAGAGACCGAAATCGCCGCCGCATCCAGCACCGGCACCTGAATCTTCTTGTGCAGCAGACAGTTAAGCCCGGCCTTGATATACGGCACAGAGCGCACGACCGTGATCAGCGTGCGCACAGCGCTCGGGATGAACAGCTGCTTCATACCGCGCCAGCACAGCGATGCAATCAGCTTGTCCTCAAATTCGCGGCTCATGGCGCGACTGCTATGCTCCGGAGCGAGCGCTTGTTCGTTGGCATAGGCAAACGATGCAAGTGCCTGAATGATGGCTGTGCGCGGCGCGTCATAGCAGATCACAGCGTCACCTGTGCGGTCATAGACAGTTGCTTTGGTTACACTTTGGATTTGCCTTAAATATGCCTCGAGAATATCCGCCTGCCGCAGTGACATAGCGCCCTGCATCGTGCGCACGCGCATGCGGCCTCGGGTTTCATGCAGGATCGTGCATTTCATGCTTACTCAGCCTTCTTCGCCGTATCCTCAATGACCTCGGCCTGTTCAGCCGCGCGCTTTTCGTTGAATGCCTTTGCACCGGCCAAAACGTCACCTGCGAGCTCCTTGACGTTCGTTACAACCGCCATGACATCATCCTTTTCACGCAGGGCCGCAGCCGTCGTGTAAACGTATACCTTCTGGGCATCTTTACTTGCGAGAATCTTTGCACCGACTGTTGCAAACAGCGCGCCGCCAACAAATGCTCCCAATTTTTCCATGCTCATAACGATTTACCTCCATGTTATTAGATCCGCAGAATTGCGGTCTGGTTAGCTTGCTCGAATTTCTGTTAGATGCAGCTAACTTTCAATTTCAAGTTATACCACTCTAACCACCTTTTTTCAAGTGTTCGGATAAAAATTTACACATTTCAGCAACGTTAACAAAAGTGCCCCGCCAGAAGCGGCGGGGCACGATCAATCTGTCGGATATTTGGTTACTTCAGCAGCATCTTACGGAAATTCTTCTTGCCGCGTTTGAGCACAACACCGTCCCTCAGCTCTGCCTCGGTAAAGGTCTTGGCAATATCGGTGACCTTGCTGTCGTTAGCAGTCACGCCGCCCTGCTGCACATTGCGGCGCGCATCGGACTTAGATGCACACAGACCGCTCTTGACGAGCAGGCTGAGGATGTCATTGCCGTCTTCTTTCGTGATCTCCACCGTCGGCACGCCCTCGCCGGAGCCGCCGAACACTGCCTTGGCAGCTGCCTGCGCCTGATTGGCCTCCGCCTCGCCGTGTACCATCTTCGTGAGCTCGTAGGCAAGGATCTCTTTGGCTTTGTTGAGCTGCTCACCCTGCCAGCTGTCCATCTTGTCGATCTCCTCGAGCGGCAGGAATGTCAGCATACGGATGCACTTGAGCACATCGGCATCGTCAACGTTGCGCCAGTACTGGTAGAACTCAAAGGGGCTGGTCTTATTCGGATCGAGCCAGACGGCGCCCTTGGCGGTTTTGCCCATCTTTTTGCCCTCGGAATTGAGCAGGAGCGTAATCGTCATAGCGTGTGCATCCTTGCCGAGCTTACGGCGGATGAGCTCCGTACCGCCGAGCATGTTCGACCACTGGTCATTGCCGCCGAACTGCATGTTGCAGCCGTAGTGCTGGAACATATAGTAGAAGTCGTAGCTCTGCATGATCATGTAGTTGAACTCCAGGAAGCTCAGGCCCTTTTCCATGCGCTGCTTGTAGCACTCAGCACGCAGCATGTTGTTCACAGAGAAGCATGCTCCGACCTCGCGCAGGAGCTCAATGTAGTTGAGCGGCTTGAGCCACTCGGAATTGTAAAGCATGAGCGCCTTGCCGTCCGAGAAGTCAATGAAGCGCTCCATCTGACGCTTGAAGCACTCGGCATTGTGCTTGATGGTCTCCTCAGTAAGCATCTGGCGCATATCGGTGCGGCCGGAGGGGTCGCCGATGAGCGTCGTACCGTCGCCGATGAGGGCGATGGGCTTATTCCCGGCCATCTGCAGACGCTTCATCAGGCACAGCGCCATGAAGTGACCGACATGCAGCGAGTCCGCCGTGCAGTCAAAGCCAATGTAGAACGTGGCTTTGCCGTTGTTGATCATGTTTTTGATCTCTTCCTCATTGGTCACCTGCGCGATCAGGCCGCGGGCGATCAGTTCATCATACAGTGTCATCATCTTATCTCCTCATACATGTCATTCTTTGACCTTGTTCTCAGCAAGAATTTCCTCAGCGCGCTGAGCACCCCATGCGATCATATGGGCACAGTGACCCTTGCCGCCGTTTTTCGCCACAAGCTCCTGACAACGCAGGCAACCAAACTCCTCGCGGAAGCTCTGCGTCATTTGCTTGGTCATAGCCGTGGCAGTTACCTGATCGGCGGCGAGTCCGAACGCCATCACCGCTCCGGAGATGCTGCCGCAGATCTCACCGCAGCGCACACCGCCGCCAAAACCGGTCGCAACACGCCGGGAGGTATCTTCATCCAGTCCCGTTTCGTTTTGCAGCGCCATCAGCACGCTCTGCGCACAGTTGCAGCCGTTCGTGTGATATGCAACGGCAGTTTCTTGGATGTTCATGATTGTTTATCACCTTTCTCAATGGATTGTTTATAGGCAGCGGCAGAAGCAAGCTGCTCAGCCGCGCTGGCAAGCGTAAGCAAAGTGATATGCTCGCCGCCGTAGAGCCGCGCGATCTCTCGCTGACGGCCGTCACTATCAAGCAGCTGCACCGTCGTGCGGGTACGTCCGTCCTGCTCGCGTTTTTCGATCAGGTAATGCTGATCGGCCATAGCCGCGATCTGCGGCAGATGCGTGATACAGATGACCTGTTTGGCCATAGAGAGCTTACCGAGCTTTTCACCGACACGCTGGGCGGCCACGCCGGAAACACCGGCATCCACCTCGTCAAAGACCATGGAGGGCACGTCATCGCGTTCAGCGAACACATTTTTGAGTGCCAGCATGATGCGCGAGAGTTCACCGCCGGATGCGATCTTACTGATGCGCCCAAGCGCCTCTCCGGCATTTGCCGAGATCAAAAAACGCACATTGTCCGCGCCTGTACTCTGAAATCCGGGCGTGCCGCCGAGCGGTGTGATCTCCACGTGAAAGCGCACGGACGGCATGGACAGCTCGCGCAGCTCACACTCAACCTGCCGTTCGAGCGCAGCGGCGGCCTCCATGCGCTTATGCGTCAGTTCCGTTGCCGCGGCAAGCGTCTGCTGTACCTGCTTTGCGATCAATGTCTCCAGCTTTTGCAGCCGATCGCCGGCGTATTCGATCTGATCAAGACGTTTGCGGACAGAATCGAGCAGATCGATCAGCCCTGCCTCGTCAGTGCTATATTTTCGCTCCAATCGCCGCAGCAGGGACAGCCGCGACTCGATGCGGTCAAATTCCTCATCGGAAAAATCCAGCCCGTCACGAAAATCGCGCAAAGTTTCCGCTGCATCCTGCAGTGTGAACACCGCTCCCTTGACCGCCTCCGGCAGCGCCGCGAGTTCGCCCGCGTAGTTTGCAGCCCGCTCGACCTCCGACAGCGCCTCGCCCGCCAGCGCGGATGCGGAATCGTCTCGGCCGGCCAGCAGATCATAAGCCTGATCGACAGCCTCAGAGAGCTTTTCGAAGTTGCGCAGCAGGTCGCTGCGCTCGGCGAGCTCCGCCTCTTCCCCAGCCTTGAGCTGGGCATGCTCCAATTCCTCCAGCTGACGGCTCAGACTGTCGGTCAGCAGTTCTTTTTCGTTTTCATAGGCCGAGAGCGTGTCGCGTTCCTTACAGAGCGCCTGATACGCCTGATACTGCGCCTGATAGCGCGCGAGTTCCGGCTCTAAGCGCCCGAATTTGTCCAGACTTCGCAGGTGCTCCCGTTCGTCAAGCAGATGCCGCCCGTCGTTTTGGCCGTGGATGTCCAGCAGCAGCGCGCCCAGGTCGCGCAGCTGCGCCGTCGTGACCGGAACGCCGCAGACACGGCAGGATGTTTTGCCCTCCGCAGTGATCTGGCGGCGGATGATGAGCTCATCGTCGCACTCGATCTCGTTTTTGTCACACCACGCCCTGCACGGCTCAGGGTCAAAGGTCGCACAAACGACCGCTTTTTCCGCACCCGTTCGCACGAGTTCACGCGAGGCGCGCGAGCCAAGGATCGCGTGCATGGCGTCCACGAGGATGGATTTGCCCGCGCCGGTCTCGCCGGTCAGAATGTTCAGGCCAGGCCCGAGCTCAAGATCGGCACGTTCAATGACCGCGACATTTTCAATATGCAATTCTCGCAGCAAAGCGCTTCACCTCCCGCGGCACGTCAAAGCAGCTTTTCGATCTCTTGGAAAAGTTCATCGGCGGATGTGTTGTCCTTCATGAGCAAAAATGCCGTGTCATCGCCCGCGAGCGTACCGACAAGGGTCTCTATGTGCATGCTGTCGAGCGCGGCGCACGCGGCAGAGGCCAGTCCGGGAAGGGTCTTGATGACGATAATGTTCTGTGCCTCGGCATAGGACGTTACACATTCACGGAAAATCTTTTTCAGGCGCTCATCATAGCCGGGAAATTCATCCGCAGCTGGCGCGGAGTAGCGATATTTCCCGCTCGGCGAGAGCGTTTTGGTCAGGTGCAGCTCCTTGATGTCGCGCGACAGCGTCGCCTGAGTACTCGAAACGCCGTGCTGCGCCAGTACGTCCATGAGCTGATTTTGCGTCTCGATCTCCTGCTCAGAGATGATCTGAAGAATAATGTTTTGTCTGGTGGATTTCACGTCGTCCCTCCTTACAGTCTGTCTGTCAGCTTTGCAAAAGCCGTCTCATAAAAGCTGCGGATGCCGGTATCTGCCAGCAGTGTATAATTCTCCGAACGGCGGATACGGATGTGGTCGCCGCGGATGAGCGCGATGCCGTCTCCGCCGTCTGCCACAAGAATGGCCGGCCGGTCATGTATTCGGTCCGGCACGATCGTGATCTGCCGGCCGGGTGCGAGCACAAAGGACTTTCCGGCCAGACTGTGCGCGCAGATAGGCGTCATGATGATGTTTTCGTTTTCCGGTTCGACGAGCGGTCCGCCCGCCGACATGGAGTAAGCCGTAGAGCCGGTCGGCGTGGCGACAATGATACCGTCACCATGAAAGCGCGTGATCGGCACGCCGTCGCCGTATGCCGTGATGCCGATGCAGTCCACGTGCCCGCCGTGGATGACCACGTCGTTGAGCACGGACTGCGCACAGATGACCCGATCGTTGCGAACGAGCTCCACATCAAGCATCATACGGCGGCTGATCGTATACTGTCCGTCCGCGATCTCGAGCAGGATATCCAGCTCGTCGTCCTCGAGCCCCGCCAAAAAGCCCTTGCCGCCGAAATTCACGCCGATGATCGGTATCGGATGGTTGCGCATCTGGGCTGCAACGTGCAGGATCGTCCCATCGCCGCCCATGACGATGATGAGTCCCGCGTCCTGCGCCGCTTCCGCAAGCGGCTGCGGCGAAATGTCGTCCGGCAAATACGCCTTCGGTGAAAACACCGGGGCAATGACTGCCCGATGCCCGTGCTCTGTGAGCATCCTGTAAACCGTCACCGCTTTTTGCAGGCCAATATCGCGGTAAGGATTGGCCGCTATGACAATATGATTCATACGCCGCTCTCTTTTCCGTGCGCCAGGGCACCGTGCGACTGTGCAACAACGGCAGCCGGGTCGAGCTGCGGCGCGTCATGGCTGCCCTTGCGCAGGTAGCCGAGGTACTCGATGTTGCCCTCGGGTCCCTTTATGGGCGAAAAATCCAGTCCCATGACGGTGTAGCCCGCACCGGGAACAAACGCCAGAAAACTCTCCAGCACCTCAAGATGTACCTTCGGATCGCGGACAACGCCCTTTTTGCCGACCTCTTCGCGCCCTGCTTCAAACTGCGGCTTGATGAGGCACACGACCTCTGCGTCATCCTTGAGCAGCGGACAGACCGCCGGCAAGATCAGTTTTACAGAGATAAAGGACAGATCCATAACCGCAAGATCCAGCGGTTCGGGGATCTGCTCGGCGGTGATATAGCGCACGTTCGTGCGCTCCATGGAGATGACGCGCGCATCGTTTCTCAAGCTCCATGCGAGCTGACCGTAACCGACGTCAACGGCGTAGACCTTTGCAGCGCCGTTTTTCAGCAGCACATCCGTAAAACCGCCGGTAGAAGCGCCGCAGTCGATGCACGTCAGACCGGTCGGGTCAATGGGAAAGACCTTGAGCGCCTTTTCCAGCTTAAAACCTCCACGGCTGACATAGGGCAGCGTGTTGCCGCGCACCTCAATGTTCACATCCGGCGCGACCTGCGCACCGGGCTTGTCCGCGCGCTGGCCGTTAACATAGACAACACCGCTCATAATGATCGCCTTCGCGCGTTCGCGGCTCTCGCTCAGCCCCTGATCGAAGACGAGCTGGTCGAGTCGTACCTTCTTCATGCGCCGTTCCCCTTCTCTCTGTCATTTGCGCACAGTGCCTGTGCAGCGGCTGCGATGGCCTGCGCGTCCAGACCATACGCCGTTTTGAGTACATCCGGTGCGCCGTGCGGGATGATGCCGCTGCCGAGATTCAGCAGCCGAGCCGCTTTCATCGGAAGCCCTGCCTGCTCCGCTGCGGACAGTACCTGTTCTCCGATGCAGTTGGCAGCGCACACATCCTCGACCGCCAGCAGCCGCCCTGTCTTTTGCAGCGATGCAAGCACCGGGGCAGCTTCCAGCGGCGCGACCTGCGCAAGCTTCACGACCTCTGCAGAGATTCCCTGCTGCGCAAGCAGCTGCGCCGCCTGCAGGACATCGTTGATGACGATGCCATAGGTCAGCAGTGTCAGGTCACTGCCCTCGCGCAAAACCGTGACCGGTTCGAGCGAGCACGCCTGATATGCGCCCTCTCCGCCGCGCGGATAGCGCACGGCGACCGGTCCCTCCAGCTCCGTGACCGCCTTGCGCAGCATGGCGCGCAGCTCGGCAAAGCTCGCCGGGCAGAGGATGCGCATATATGGCACGGAGCTTAGATAACTAATATCAAAGCAGCCGTTGTGCGTATCTCCGTCGTTGCCGACGATACCGGCGCGGTCAACGCCAAGCACAAGGTGCAGCCGCTGCAGCGACGTGTCATGGATGAGCATATCATACGCACGCTGCAAAAAGCTCGAGTAGATCGCAGCGACCGGCCTGAGCCCCTGCTTTGCCATGCCGCTGGCCATTGTGATGGCGTGCCCCTCGGCGATGCCGACGTCATACAGACGCTCGGGATGCGCCTTGGCAAACGCCTCCAGACCCGTCCCGGTCAGCATGGCCGCCGTGATGGCGACGATGGTCGGGTCTTCGTCCGCAAGCTGCGAAAGCGTCTGACCGAACACGTGCGAAAAATCCGGCTTCGACGCAGGCAGTGCGCCGGTCACAGGGTCGAACGAGCTGACGCCGTGGTATTTTTCCGGCGCTTGCTCGGTATACGAGATGCCCCTGCCCTTTTGCGTCACCACGTGCAGCAGCACCGGCTGACGCAGGTCGCGCGCCCAGCGCAGCATTTTTTCCAGCTGCGGCTCATCGTGCCCGTCGACAGGTCCAATGTAATAAAAGCCCATGTCGTCAAACATATTGTTCGGCAGGACAAGATCTTTCACATGCTCCTTGATGTGATGCAATATCCGATAAAGTCCGGGCGCTTTTCCGACAGTGCTGCGATAAAACCGCTTAAAATGCAGATACCCCGGCTTGACACGCTGCTTCGACAGAAGCGTTGCCATGCCGCCGACGTTTTTGTTGATCGACATGCCGTTGTCATTGAGCACGATGACCATAGGCTCACCGCTCTGCCCGGCGTCCGACAGCCCCTCGTAGGCCAAGCCGCCTGTCAGCGCACCGTCACCGATGAGGGCAATGACGTCATAATCCTCCCCCATGAGCGTGCGCGCCCGCGCCATACCCAGCGCAACGGAGATCGACGTGGAGGCATGGCCTGCTACGAATGCATCGTGCACACTTTCGTCCGGCTTCGGGAAGCCGGCGATACCGCCGAACTGCCGCAGCGTCGAAAACGCTTCGCGCCGCCCGGTCAGGAGCTTGTGCACATAGCTCTGGTGTCCGACATCGAATACGAGCCGGTCGCGCTCGGTATTGTAGACACGGTCAATTGCGACCGTAAGCTCCACCGCGCCGAGGTTCGAGGCGAGATGTCCGCCGGTTTTCGAAAGACTTTGCACCAGGAAAGAACGAAGTTCCGCACACAGCTCCGGAATTTCTCCCGCCGGCAGCGCCTTCAGGTCAGCCGGTGAATGGATTCGCTCTAATATACTCAAAACAGAATACCTCACGTATCGTATAATAATACAATCTATACTATAACAAAAAGTGCCGGACTTTACAAGTGTAAGCCGACACTTTTCATATTTTCACCGGATGCCGGTGTTTCGTTGGTTCAGTTTTTCCGGTCTGCAAGCGAGCGGGCAAGCTGCTGCAAAAACGCGCTGTCTGCAAATGCGCCGTCCACAGCGGCTGCCGCCTGTTCGGACAGCTCATGTACATATACGCCGCAGCGCTCAAGGCCGTAGAGCGCCATGAAGGTATTCTTCCCCTCGCGCGCGTCCGAGCCGATAGGCTTGCCGAGCTCCGACTCCGTGCTGATGACATCGAGCATATCGTCGCGGATCTGGAAAGCCAGGCCGAGCGCCTTGGCATATTTCGCCGCCGCCTCGCGCTGCTGCTCGTTTCCGCCGCCGCAGGTCACGCCCATGAGACAGGCAGCATAGATCATCGCCGACGTTTTGCGGTCATTGATGTCCATCAGCTCCTCTTTCGTGAGCGCCTTACCCTCACCCTCCATGTCGAGCTGCTGTCCGCCGCAGATACCGTTTTCACCCGCAGCCTCGGCAAGAAGCCGTGCACACTCGGCGCGCATTTCCGCCGGCAGCTCCGTCGAGAGGATCGTGCGGAACGCCTCCGCCTGCAGCGCGTCGCCCGCAAGCGTCGCCGTGCACTCGCCGAACACTACGTGGTTGGTCGGCTTGCCGCGGCGCAGATCGTCATTGTCCATGCACGGCAGGTCGTCATGGATCAGCGAATAAGTATGCACCATCTCGACCGCGCACGCGACCGGAAGCGCCGCGCGCACGTCTCCGCCGCAGGCAGCGCAAAACGCGAGCACGAGCACCGGGCGCAGCCGCTTGCCGCCGGCGGCAAGGCTGTAGTGCATCGCCTCAAGCAGACGGTGATAGGACACGCTCGTGTCCGTAAAGTACGTATTGAGCGCCGCATCCGCAAGCGCCTTATATTCGTGATACTGCGTCTGATAATCCATGCGTCATTCCTCTGTTTCAAACGGAAGCTCGACGGGCGCACCGTCACTCCCTTTTTTCAGCTGCACGACCTTCTGCTCAGCGGTGTCGAGCAGCGCATTGCAGGTTTTAAGCAGGTGCGAGCCCTCCTCGAACAGCGCCAGCGACGCATCGAGCGGCACATCGCCCTTTTCCAGCTGCTTGACGATCTCATCCAGCCGCTGCATGGACGCTTCAAAGGTCAGTTTCTGTTTTGCCATGTGCTTCCTCCCTGTTGTTCACGGTGCAGTGCAGCGCACCATCCTGAAGCTGTACGCGGATCGCATCTCCGGGCTGAACCTGTCCTGCCGAGCGGAGGACCGTCCCGGCTGCATCCGACGCCACGGCATAGCCGCGGCCGAGCACCTTGAGCGGACTCATCGCATCAAGCGCCGCCGCACATTGTGCAAAGGTCTGCCTGCGTGAGGCAAGATAGCGTTCCCCCGCCGCGATCAGGCGGCTGCGGGTGTAGTCAAGCTCCACCCGACGGAGATCAAAATATGCCGCCGGAGACTGCAAAACGCGCCGTCCGGCCAAATTCTCCAACGCCGCGCGCCGCTGCGTCATCTGCTTGCGCATCGCCTGCGTCATGCGGACGTCATAGCTGCGCAGCGTCTCGCGCAGATCCTCCGCATTCGGCACGGCAAGCTCCGCCGCATTGGACGGCGTCGCCGCGCGCAGGTCAGCCACAAAGTCCGAGATTGTCACATCCGGCTCGTGACCGACGGCGGAGATGACCGGAATGTCCGAGTCATAGATCGCGCGCGCAACACGCTCATCGTTAAACGCCCACAGGTCCTCGATCGAGCCGCCGCCGCGTCCAGTGATAATGAGATCGCCCACATGATAGCGGTTGGCATAACGAATCGCCCCGGCGATCTCCGCCGGAGCTTCCACACCCTGAACGCGCACAGGCAGCAGCACGACCTCGCTGGCCGGCCAGCGCTTGCCGAGCACGCGGATGATATCGCGCACCGCCGCGCCGGCGGACGACGTGATCACGGCGATCCGCTGCGGAAACTGCGGCAGCGGTTTTTTGTGTGCGCGGTCAAACAGTCCCTCTTTTTGCAGCTGTTCTTTGAGCTGCTCGTAAGCAGCATACAAATCGCCGACACCGCCGGGGATCAACCGCGTGCAATAGAGCTGATACGCGCCGTCGCGCGGATAGACCGCAATGCGGCCGACCGCTGCCACGCTCATGCCGCTCGCCGGACGAAAGCGCAGCGACTGTGCGCTGCTGCGAAACATCACGCAGCGCAGGCTGCTCTCGGCATCCTTGAGCGTGAAGTAGTGGTGTCCGGACGGATAGACCTTATAGTTTGACAGTTCGCCCGTCACGCAGACGTTTCCGAGCAGCATATCAGCGTCCAGAAGCTGCTTGATATGGGCATTGAGCTCTGTGACGGTAAAGGATGTACGCTCCATTTCAGCCTTCTGTGCAGCCTTCTTCCGCCGGAGCGAGCACCTCGCCCGGCGTCTCGGAGGGCACTGCTTCCGCCTCTGCGGTGGGCTCTGCTTCCTGCGCAAGCTCACCGCGCACAAAGCTTCCGAGCACGCCGTTGATGAATGCGACCGTCTCCGGCTCCTCATAGCCCTTGGCAAGCTGCACCGCCTCGTTGATCGCAGCGGCATTCGGCACATCGTCCATATAGAGGATCTCGCACATGGCGCAGCGCATGATCGCCGCAGCGGTGCGCGAGATGCGCTCAAGCCGCCAGCCGCGGGCATATTTCTCGATCATGTGGTTGAGCTCGTACATATGGTCATAGACCAGGCCGGTCAGCCGGCGGATGTAGTCAAGCTGCGTATCGTCCGGATACTCCCGGAACAGCGGATCTTCCTCCGCCAGTGTCGCAAAATACTCCCGGCTGAAAAATGCGTCCGCCGTCTCGCGGGCGTCCTCCCCGGCGAGCTGCGCGGCAAAGCTGAGCTGGATCGCGATCTCACGCGCAACCGTTCTTGTCATAGTGATTTCTCCTGCTTTTCCTTATTTGTCAAACGCCACGCCGGACACGTGCACGTTGACGATGGGCTTGCCGATACCGGTCATGGACTCCACCGCGCTTGTGACGGACTCCTGCACCGCTTTGGCAACGGCCACAACGCTGCAGCCATAGCGCACCGTGATGATCGTATCGACCGTCATCGTGCCGTCGACGATCTGCACCTTGATGCCCTTGGCGGCGGACTTGATGCCGAGCAGCTCGGCCAGCTCCGTCCCGGCAGAGGTCGCGATCCCGGCAACGCCGTCCACTTCCGTGATCGCTGCGCGCACCATCGCGGCAACGACGTCCTCAGAGATATTGATGCTGCCCTTTTCATCCTGGCAAGTAATATAATTTTCCGGCATAGAAAAATACCTCCTGATAAAATTGTACATTATAGTGTACCACGTACAGCGGCAAAAAGAAAGCAAAATGTTTTCAGCAGCGCAAAAAGATGCACCCCGGTGCATTCCGGGGCGCATCTGCGAAAAATGCCGTTATGTTACTTCTTCACGTTCTGGCAGAAGTTCATCAGGATCGTTGCGACCTGCTGGCGGGCGGCACTGCCCTGCGGGTCGAGGTAGACCACGCCGTCAGACGCCTTGGTACCGTTGATGAGGCCGAGCGCGACCGCATCCTGCATGGCCTCCTTCGCCCAGCTGCTCACCTGCGCGCCGTCCGGGAACGTGCTCAGATCGGCGGGCGTCCACGTGCGCTCCATCTTGAGGACATGGAACATGTACTGCGTGAGGATGACCGCGATCTGCTCGCGCGTGACGGGCTGATCCGGGGCAAACGTGATCGGCGATGTGCCCGCGACCACATTGTTCTGGTATGCCCAGAGGATGGCGGGCTTGTACCAGTTCGCGGTCAGGTCGGTAAACGGCGTCGTGCCGCTCACCGCCGGCGTGCCCTCGAGGTTATATAGGATCTGCACGATCTGTGCGCGCGTCGTCGTGCCGGTCGGGGCAAACGTGCCGTTGCCCATGCCGCCCATTATGCCGTGCGTCACGCAGTACTGAATGCCAGGGTATGCCCAGTTTTTCGTCACGTCGGTGAACATCTGCGTCACGTCAACGCTACCGGTGGCCGGGATGGTTTCCGTCTTGGTCGCGCTGCAGCGCGTGCAGGTATAGGTCCTGATGCCGGTCTCCGTCGCGGTCGGCTGCTTGGTCACCGTGCCGCTGTCCCATGCATGGCCGAGCGCGTCCACATAAGTATCCACGTAGCTATCACCGCAGGAGCAGGTGTGCGTCGTGTAGCCCTTTTCCGTGCAGGTCGGCGCTATGACAACAGCGTTATAGTTGTGCTCGTGCGCCTCGACGCATCTGAAAGACGCATAGGAGGATGACGAATAGCTGGCATACTTTGTGTTTATTGCATCTACTGTCACATTGCAATGCAATTCGCGTCTTTTTATTGTCACTGAAACACTTGTGTCGGTCGTATAAATAACTTTTTTGGATCCGCCGCCCTCTACAGTCACACAGTATTCTCGCTGATCATATTTGTCCCGAAGCGGGCTCGCCGTCCAGCTGATTTTAACTTCCTCGCCCACAGTGACCACTTCCGGAACCGTGATCTCCACTTTGGGAGGCGCGGCCGGCTTCTGATAGTCCACGGGATAGAGGCTGAAGATCTGCGCGGCGCCTGACCAGTTCGAATACAGCTCCATCTGTGTGCCGGCGGTCTGATAGTTTCCCGTGCAGTCGAGCACGAGCCACGTCCCGGCAGTCACGGAGTCTTTCGGAACCAGCTGGAATGCTCCGTTCTTATCATAGATGTACCACTGGAAACGCGATGCCTTATTCGTGTTGAGCCAAGAGACCGTAACCTTTGCCTGCTGGACACAATCGCCCTCATAGGTGAGGTACCAATCACTGTACATATTCTGGATATAGTAGCTGCCGTCGCTCTGACGGATAAACTTCCAGATCTGCTCCGGGTCGCCGGTGTTGGCCGCGCTGATCGTCACGTAGTTATTGGAGCCATAGTTCGTGCCGATGTGCTTCCAGCCGTCCGTGCGGATAAGGTAACGGTAGACGTTTGTGCCGATATCGGCGTAGGACGGAGTCGGTGTTGGGCTCGAGAAGTCCGGGCGGATGACGCCCCAATACGGATTATCAAAGCCGTTGTATCTGACGTTTGTAACGTGGACGACTTTGCGCTGATAGGCATAGTTCTGATGCCATGTGCTGTAGTCCGATTCATAAATCGCGACATGGCCATACTTGTTTGCAGCGTTGCCGCTGTAGACCAGAATGTCGCCCTTCTGCGGCTGAGCGTTTTGAATTCTCGTCCAGCCGGCAGGGAGCTGATTCCACGAATAATCCGCGCCATTGCCGCCCGGAGAGGTCTGGCCGAGGTACGAGTAGTAATCTTTGATCAGCGCCACGCACTCGCCGCTGCCGACGGTTTGCCCGTTCAGGCTTCTGACCCAGTTGATCGCATCGTCTGCTGTTTTGCCGTTGGTCGAGGCAAAGGCCGCCGTCGGCAGCAGGCAGGCGACCATGATCACAGCGAGGATGAGACAAAGAACACGTCTTTTCATACGTCATCTTCTTTCTAAAAAGCTCTGTAAACGCGCATTTTTGACCGGTCGCGCACAAAAAGCGCGCCGGAAAACGCCGCGTTTACTTTGGATTCAGTATACACATTTCGCTGTTTTTGGTCAACAGAAATATCAAAAAAATTTAACTAACCACGATTAGGAAATCGAACCATCGTGCTGGATTATGTGTCATGTTCTGGCGTCAAAATGCCCCGTTCAGACGAACGGGGCGATTGGCATATTACTGCGCGTCCGCTTTGACCTCAATGACCTTGATCTGCGGCGCGGTGTAGTCCGTCTCGCTGACGATGACATCCGTGATCGTTGCGACCTGCGCCGTGCTCAGGCCGTCCGCCGGCGCAGGGACGGCGACCGTGATGCCCTCCTCCGTGATATAGACCACGCACTCGGAAAAGTCCTTGGCAAGCAGGAGATTTTCGATCTGCGTCTCCGTCATGGAGTCGCTCGCCATGGCGGAGATGGCGCGCATGGCGCTGTCGATCGTCTCCTGCGAGGCATCTTCGGCGGCCGATGCCGACTTGAGCAGGGACAGCGCTTCGTCGCGCGACTGCTGGCGCGTCAGGCGCGCCTTGGCGAAATAATCATCGGACGACGCCGAGGCTGCGGCGGCCTCCCCGTCCGCATTGGCCGCCGCCATGGCAGCGTCCTCGGCAGCGGCCATTTCGGCGTCCGCGCTGCCCCACTGCGCATTGTATGACCAGTTGAAATAGACCGCGGCGCACACAAACAGCAGCACCACGATGATCGCAACGTTCCGCTTGGTTTTTTTCATAGCTGCCCTCCCATTATTTCAGATCACGCGTCCGGCTGCTTTTTGAGCACGCTGATACGGTCGGTGCTCAGGCCGGTAAACTGTGCCACCGCCTGCGTCACGGAAAGCTGCACCTGCGGCGCGTCCGCCCCGTCACAGACGACGACCGCGCCGAGATACTGCGGGCTGACCGTGCGCAGCTCCACCGCCGCCTGTGCTCCGCCTCCGGCGGAAATGATGGCCGGCTGACCGGAATCATCCGTCGCCAGCTCCCGCTCAGCCGAGCAGCTGTACGACAGCAGCACCTGCACCTGACCCGCGCCGCTGATCTGCCGCAGCAGCTGCGCAAGGCGCTGCTCCTCGGTCTGGATGGTCTGCGTCTGCGTGTCAATCGGCTGCGCCGCTGTCGGTTCTGCCTTCGTCCGGCTTCCGCCCGGCAGCAGGAGCAGGATCAGCCCCGCCAGCAGAATGATGAGCACATATTTGTACTTGCCTGCAAATGCGCTGAGTTTTCGTGTGTTCATGATGCACTGCTCCATTCCTGCCGCGCGCACGGGATGCCGAGATCGGCCTCAATGGTCTGCGCCAGACGGCTGTTTTCCGCCGCACCCGACGTGACCAGCCGGACGGCATACGGATACCAGTAGCCGTCTGTGCTCCACTGCAGCGTGACCTGCGCATCTGCGAGCGAAACGCCGCACTGCGCGGCTTTGTCCAATATATATGCGCGCAGCTCCGATTCTATGACCGTGCGCTGCAGGCGCTCACTGCTGTCGGACACCGCACCGTCTGTTGAAACCGAGACGCGGCAGTCCTGCAGCGCGGCGGCATAGCTGTCATAATCAAACGCCATGAGCGGCGAAAACAGCAGACACGTCAGCGCAACGCCGCCGATGAGCTTCACGATGCGGCGCAGGCTCTCAGACGTCGGAAACATGGCCGCAAGTGCCGTCAGCAGCGCAGCGCCCGCGAGACTCAGCAGCCACGCGCGCAGTGATTCCATCATCCCGTCACCGCCTTCATGCTTGATACGATAGAGAGAAACAAAATGAGCGACGCCACGCCGACCATCCCGAGCAGGAAGCCGTACACATCCGCAAAGCCGCCGATCAGCCGCCCGACCCGCTTGTCTGCAAACGACTCCGCGATCCCGGCGGCAAGCTTATACAAAGCATAGTGCACGGCGAGCTGCAAATACGGCGTGACGCACACGGCGGCAACACTCAAGACACCGATGATGCCGATGCCGCCGCGCAAAATTGCAGCGCTTGCTGTGACGGTCGCCGCAGCGTCCGCCACAATGCTGCCCACGACCGGCAGCGCCGCAGAGACGGCGGTTTTGACGGCCTTGGCCGCAGCCGCATCTGCTGAGCCGGTGAGAATGCCCGTCAGCGACAGATAGAGCGTGAACACCCCGGCAAAGCCAATGAGCAGCAGCCGAAGCGCCTTGCGCAGCAGGGCGCTCAGCGCCGTGAGCACGTCCTGCTCGAGCGCCGCGCCGCAGATGACAGTGCCCGCGTATGTATACAGCATCGGCAGCAGCACCGCTGTCTCCGCTGACAGGAGCACGTCGAGGAAGAGCGATGTCGCCGCATATTTTGCCGCCGCCGACGTCGCCGCCCCGCTTGCCGCCGCAGCGGCGCACATACTCGGCAGCAGGATCTTGGAGAAGTCGCGCAGTGTGGTCAGCGCGCTGCTGCCGGCTGTGATGCAGGACGTCACATGGGTGACGCTCAGCGCAGCGACTGCCACCGCACCGGTCATCTGTGTGACCTTGGCGCACGCACCGCTTGCAGACAGCGACGCGCACAGCGCCGCCAGAAATACGACTGCAAGCAGCAGCGCCGCATTGCGCGCAGCCGAGGCCAGCGCTCCCCCGCCCTCACGCAGCGCATAGCCCCAGAGCTTTTGCAGCAGTGGGCGTGGATGCGCGGCATCTGCGACGCTCAGCGCACCGAAGGCGTCATACGTCTGCGCCGGGAGCGCGGATTCCAGCGCCGCTGTGCCGAACGCCTCCGCCTGCTCGGACGCAATGTCATAGGCGTATGCAGGCTGCGTACATACGGCCGTCAGCGTCAGCGCCGCCAGCAGCGCGAAGATGAACCGCTTCATAGACACGCTCCGATCATGGTCAAAAATGTGCGCAGCAGCGGCAGCGCCGCATAGAGCGCCGCCGCAACGCCGACAAGCTGCACAGCGCTTGCGCCCGCAGCCTGTCCGGCATCCTTGCACAGCCCCTCCCCGATCATGGTCAGGATGCTGATGGTCATGCATTTGAGCAGCGGCCCGGTGTAGACGCCGGACAAATCACTGAGCGCAATGGCATCACGAAAGAAATCCGCCAGCGGCTCAAGCAGGCCGACGCACAAAAACAGCGCCAGCAGCGCTGCCGCCGCGCTCAGCAAAAACGAGATGCCCGGCACGGTCTTATAGACCGTGGCAGCGGCGGCAGCGGCGACGACCACGATCAGCATCGCACGAAAGACCGCCTCCATCAGAACGAAAACAGCTGCTTGATGAGCGCAAACAGCTCGCTGATCTTCTGGATCACCAGCACCAGCACCACGACCAGCCCCGCAATGGTCGTCATGAGCGCCTGCTCGTCGCGCCCCGCGCGCGAGAGCAGGATGTTGAGCACGGCGACGAGGATCCCGATCGCCGCGATCTTAAAGACAAGGTCAACGTCCATAAGTCCCTCCCCGGTTCAAAGCAGCGCAACGGCGGCGAGCAGACCGAGCGTCGCGCCGAGGCCGCAGACCAGTTTACCGCGCCTCCGCACGTCATCCTGCAGTGCAGCAGAAATGCTCCGCAGCGACGCAATGCAGATGTCCAGTGCCTGCCGCTGGAGCTGCGCGTCATATTTTCCAAGCTGCGCGCCCAATGTCAGCAGCGCGGCGCGCGCGGCCGGTGTGAGCATGTCCAGTGCCCGGATCGCCGCCGCCCATTGCTCGCAAAACGGCCGGTCGCTGTCCGTGATGCTGTCTGCGAGGGCAGCATATTGCGCACGCAGCGGCTCCGGCGCCGTCTCCGCCGTGTGGCGCAGGGCTTCCGGCAGCGGCAGCAGCCGCCCGACGATATCGCTGCGCAGCAGCTGCAGGCTGTCGATCACCGCCGTGAGCAGCTGCGCGCGCTGCTGCAGTTCGCGCCGAAGCGCGAAGCCCACCGCGGTGCTGCCCAGAAACAAAAGCGCAGCGCCCAGTCCGTGCGCCCACGTCATGGCAGCTCCTCGAGCGTGTAAAAACGCGCGCCGCTGCTGCGCGTGATGCACACGGCGCGGCGGAAAATATGCTCGTCCAGCAGCGCGCGGTACAGCGTCCGGCAGCGCAGCGCACCGACGCTCTGCGCGTGCGCCGTCGCCAGCAGCGCAACGCCGCAGCCGGCGGCGATACGCATCGCTTCGATGTCCTCCGGCGCGCTGATCTCGTCAAACGCCAGCACATCCGGGCGCATGGCGCGCAGCAGCATCATGCAGCAGGCGGCCTTCTGTCCCCCGGTCATGATGTCCGTGTTCGCGCCAATGTCAAACTGCGGCGTCCGGTTTTGCACCGCCGCGATCTCGCCGCGCTCGTCCATAAGCGAGATACGCAGCCCGTGGTCGGACAGCCGGCGCACGCACTCGCGCAGCAGTGTTGTCTTCCCTCCGCCGGGCGGAGAGAGGATAAGCGTGCTGCAAAAGCCGTCCTTCATCAGCTGCGGCATGAGCGCATCGGCGCAGCCGGGTACGGCGTGCGGGATGCGCACGGACACGGAACTCAGCTGCCGGATGCCGTCGATCTGACCGGCAGCCTGTCCATAGGCACAGCCGCACAGCCCGACGCGGCAGCCACCGGCCGTCTGTAAGTATCCCTGCCGGATCTGGTCTGCTGCCGCATAGACGGACGCGCGCGTTGCGCGCTCGAGCAGATAGTCCAGATCGTCCGGCAGCACGGCACGGCACGCCGCAGGGTACACATTTTCCTGCGTCAGCAGCACAGGCGGCCGCCCGATGCGGCAGCAGATCTCCTCCACGAGCTCGTCCCGGTCGCGCTGCGTCTGCGCGATGGCCTGTCCCAGCGACGGCGGGAACAGCGCCAGCGCCTGATTTGTGAAGATCATCTGTCTCCCTCCTCTTTTGTCCTGCCACATCCTATGCATGCGCAGCATAAGACAGAACAAAAAAGAGAGGCAGCCAATAAGCTGCCTCTCTCAAGCAAAGGATAGATCAAATTAGAGTTTGCGGCACTCGAGGTAATAGCGCTTGTCCGCACCGAGGCCGATCGAAAAGCTCTTTTTCGGGAACGGGCCGGAGCGGAGCACAGACGTGAAGAGCTCCTCTTTTTCCATGCGCGGCATCAGGATGCCGCAGCAGCCGTCTCCGGCGGCGAGGTCAACGGCCTCGTCATCGCCGTGGATATAGTCGATCCGGCCGCCGTGCGCCTGCATATACGATGCGCAGAATGCATCCAGCGCAGCAATGGCCTCGCCGAGCGAGCTGCCGCGTGCGAGAATGTCTCTGCGCTGCGCACCAGCCAGCAGCGTGACCGCATAGCCGCGGCCATCCGCTGCCGCAAGCGCGCCCTCGGCAGCGTCCAGCCAATGCGCCGCATCGGTCTCAAAGAGGACGCGGTGGATGGGCTCGAACGTCACGGCCGGACTGTGCAGGTTCACAAGCTCGACCAGTGCATAGCGCGCGGGGTCAACTGCCGCCTGTTCGGGCGTGAGCGTTTTTTTCTTCTCCAGCCAGCACTGACGGGCAGCGGCCAGACTGTGGTTGCCGTCCGCAATTGCAAAACGCATGGGGTGCTCGCCGTCCGTTCCGACGCCGGTCGCACACAGGGCGGCCGCCAGCCGATCGGCTGCGTCTCCGGCAATGCGGCGGCCACAGATATGCCCGCCGCCGGCCATGAGATCAAAATCATAGAGCGTGTCACCCGCAAGCGCCTCCGCCTTGCGGCAGATAGCATCCTCCGGATCTGTATAAAAGACCATGATGTGCGGCATTTCCAGCGCCGCCGCCGCACGGATGCGCACACGCGCCGGAAGGCGCGAGGCGACCGTGCCCTCCGTTGCACGGATGGGCGTGACGGAATCGGGCGCGTAATCATACGCCTCAAGATCAAGCGCGCCGACGATGCCACAGCGCACAGCGCCGCCCGGCAGCGTACGCTGCACGAGCACAAGGCTGTGCGGCACGGTGCGAAACACGCCGCCTTCCAGATAAGCGTGCATCGTCTGCTGAATGGCGCGCGTCGCCGCCGCTTCGTCACACTTACCGAGGTAAAACTCCGGCAGCATCAGCCGCAGCGTAGAGGGTGCGTCGCTGACCGTGTCCTGCACTGCACGCCAATAGGCGGCGTCCGACGTGAACTGGTCGCAGGCAATGACACTCCAGCGATGCATATCCGCACGCTCAGGCAGCAGAATATCCGTAGGGGTAAAAAACAGGTTCTGGTTCATTCGAGACTCCATTTTTCCGCTCTGCCGACGGCGCGCAGCCAGTTGTCATGCTGCCGCTTTGCCTGCTCGGCATCCATTTCGGGCTTGAAAATACGGTCAGACTGGCGCAGGAGCGCAATGTCGTCCACGCTTTCCCAGACGCCGCTGGCAAGGCCGGCGAGGAACGCCGCGCCGAACGCGGTCGTCTCGACCAGCTTCGGCCGGTCGATCGGCACGCGCAGCATATCCGCCTGAAACTGCATCAGGAACGAGCTCACCGACGCGCCGCCATCCACACGCAGGACGGAGATCGGGCTCTCAGCGTCGATCTGCATGGCATCGAGCAGGTCCTTGACCTGATAGGCGATACCCTCAAGCGTGGCGCGGGCGATGTGCGCCTTGTTGCTGCCGCGCGTCAGGCCGACGATCGCGCCGCGGGCGTACATATCCCAGCGCGGCGCGCCGAGGCCGGTGAATGCGGACACAAGATACACGCCGCCGTTATCCGGCACGCTCTCGGCCAGCAGGTCGCACTCATGCGCCGCGCCGATGAGACCAAGCTCGTCGCGCAGCCACTGAATGGAGCTGCCGGCGTTGAACACGCTGCCCTCAAGGGCATAGGTGGTCTCGCCGTTAACGGACCACGCAACACTCGTGACCAGACCGCTGACGCTGCGCACGGACTTGCTGCCGGTGTTCATGAGCGTGAAGCAGCCCGTACCATAGGTGTTCTTCGCCTGACCCGGCTCGATGCACGCCTGACCGAGCAGCGCAGCCGCCTGGTCGCCGGCGCTGCCGCAGACGGGCACGCCCTCGAGCGCCTCCAGACCGGACAGCCCCGCCGTCACCCGTCCGTACACCATGGAGGACGGCACAGGCGTCGGCAGCATGCTCATCGGGATGCCCAGACGCTCGCAGAGTGTCTCGTCCCAGCAGAGATTGTCAATATCAAACAGCATCGTACGCGAGCAGTTGGAATAGTCCGACACGTGCGCGCGTCCGCCGGTGAGGTTCCAGATGAGCCACGAGTCCACATTGCCGAACAGCAGGTCGCCGCGCTCGGCACGCTCTCTCGCACCCGGGACATTGTCCAGAATCCACTTGATCTTCGTGCCGGAGAAGTAGGCATCGATAAGCAGACCGGTTTTCTCCTTCACGTAGTCGCCGAGACCGTCCGCCATCAGCTGGTCGCAGATGGGCGCCGTGCGGCGGCACTGCCAGACGATTGCATTATAGACAGGTCTGCCGGTGTGCTTGTCCCAGACGATGGTCGTCTCGCGCTGGTTCGTGATGCCGATGCCGGCGATATCCGTCGGCGACAGGCCGCTCTTTTCAAATGCCTCGCTCATGGCGAGCAGCTGGCTCTCGAGGATGACCATCGGGTCATGCTCGACCCAGCCCGGTTTCGGATAGATCTGCGTGAATGGATACTGCGCCAGAGATACGATGTTTCCCTTACTATCGAAGATAATCGAGCGGGAACTGGTTGTACCCTGATCAAGTGCAATGATGTAGCCGTTCATAATGAAATAACCTCCGTAGACTTGACGAATTTCGCCAATTGGAATACAATTCAGGTAGCTTTTAGTATATCACACAATAAGGAGTATTGCTATGCCATCTTTTCATGATTTTAGGTTTTTGTCCACTGATGGGAAACACAACGTGTTTGCCAGAGAGTGCACGCCCGACGGCGAAGTGCGCGCCGTCCTGCAGATCGCGCATGGCGTCGCCGAGCATATCTACCGTTACGCTCCGTTTATGGAGTTTCTCGCAGAAAACGGTTTCGTCGTCGTCGCGAATGACCACCTTGGCCATGGTAAGACCGCTGAAAATGAGCAGGAGCTGTGCTTTTTCGCAGAAAAGGACGGCTGGAACGATGTCGTGAGCGATATGGACACGCTCCACAAGCTCACCGCCGCCAAATACCCCGGCGTACCCTACTTTCTGTTCGGCCACAGCATGGGCAGCTTCCTGACCCGCACCTATATCATTGACCACCCCGAGGGGCTCAAGGGCGTCGTCATCAGCGGCACCGGCCAGAACCCGGGCGCAGTCGTCGCCGCCGGTAAGCTCATGGCAAAGCTTGAGATGATCGACAACGGCCCCATGTATCACAGCCCCACGCTCGACAAGCTTGCCTTCGGCAGCTATAACAAGAAATATGACCACGTGCGCACAAAGCTCGACTGGCTTACCCGTGACGAGGCGGTCGTGGACGCCTACATTGCCGACCCGCTCTGCGGTGCGATGGCGACTGCCGGCATGTTCCACGACATGATGGGCGGCCTGCAGTATATCTGGAAGACGGAAAACCTCAACAAGATGGATAAGTCCACCCCGGTCTACTTCATGGCCGGTGACGGCGACCCCGTCGGCAACTACGGCGAGGCGGTCAAGAAGGTCTACGAGCGCTTCCTCAAAACCGGCTGCAAGGACGTGAAGCTCAAGCTCTACAAGGACGGCCGCCACGAGATGCTCAACGAGCTCAACAAAGACGAGGTGTATGCCGACGTCCTCGAGTGGCTCAACAGCAAGATCTGATGTCCTCGGAGTTCATCACAACAAGCTATATAAGCTGCGGGCGGTGCATCAGCACCGCCCGCAGTATTTTTATAAAGCGCTTAGTCGATGAGAGAAAAAACGCGTTCATCCCCGGACAAAAAATCTTCCGGATCATAGTACGGAGGTTCTCCCGTCCACACCTGATGGAAACGAACCGTGAGAGAATCATGGCGGCTTACTGCAACATAGACTGCAAGCTTCCTCTGCGGGTACTGCATCTTGATATTGCAATAGATGAACCGACAAAGAGCAGGTGCGTCTGCAACAAGTTCAGAAAACGCTTCGTCCGAAATATCATCCAACAAGTGCTCGTGGTTGTTTCCAGCCTCATATGCCGTCTTGTCCTCTACGGAAAGCGGAATGGCCTTTCTATGGTCATCGCATAAACAAAGCAGTTCATTCCCGGCAGCATCCGTCAGCACATGATAATGCAAAAGCTGCGAGAATGTCCGGAATAAGCCTGTAATACCGGTCGAATGTGATGCGCAAAGCTTCCTTCTAAAAAGCCATTTCACGTTTGAGAAAGCTTTTTCTCTATCAGCCGCAGCAATCGTTCCGTAGGGCTTTTGCCGGTCGCAATAATTGCACAAATAGAGTCCGTGGTCTTTGATACGCATGGCGATGGAGACAGTTTCGTTTTCGCGTGAATATGTCAAAAATCTCGAAATGCCAGTACACAAATCTCGCGCAAAACCCCTCAAGGCAAGAAACTCCTGGCACGAAATATGCTCCACGAGTTTAACTTCAATATCATCTTTATCTTTTGGAGCGCCTGGATATGCCGAATCCATTTGCCTGCAGAATTCGCATATTCCATGAATGAAATCTATTTCTCTTCTCATAGTCAGCACCTGAAATAACGTTACAGTTCCGAGCCCTGCACCAGTTCGTCGCGCACGAAAGCGGCGCGGATCGCATTGAGCACGCGCTTTTTGTCCGCGCTCCAGAGCGGCGCGATGAGGTCGCGCTTGGCGCCGTCGCCGGTCAGGCGGTGGATGACCACCTCCGGTGGGAGTACGCGCAGACACTGCTCGAGCAGGTCGATATAGTGCTCCAGCGTGAGCACCTCGAACTTCCCGGCAGCATAATCCTCTGCCAGATCCGTGCCGCGCAGCACATGCAGCAGGTGCAGCTTGATGCCCTGTGCCCCGCTCTGACCGATATAGCGCGCGGTCTGCACCATGTCGGCGTCCGTCTCGCCGGGGATGCCGAGGATCTGATGCACAATGACCTCGAGTCCGGCGGCGCGCAGACGGCGCACCGCATCGTCGAACACCGGCAGGTCGTAGCCGCGGCGGATATAGGCCACGCTGCGCGGATGGATGGTTTGCAGACCGAGCTCGACCCAGACTGGCTTTTCGGCGTTCAGCCGCCGCAGGAGCGCAACGGTTTCATCCGGCAGACAGTCCGGCCGCGTAGCGACCGAGAGCGCGACCACATCCTCCGACGCGAGCGCCTGCGTGAACAACGCCTCCATGCGCGCAAGGCTGCCGTAGGTGTTCGTGAAGTTTTGAAAATAGGTGATGTACTTGCCGCCGCCGTTTTTGGCGCGGACGCGTGCCTTGGCCGCCTCAATCTGCTGCGGGACCGACAGCGCACGGTCGGCCGCGAACGCACCCGAGCCGTCCCCGGCGCAGAAAATGCAGCCGTGCGCGCCGATGGTCCCATCCCGGTTCGGACAGGTAAAGCCGCCGTCGAGCGCAAGCTTATAGACCTTGCAGCCGAAGCGGCGGCGCAGCTCCTCGTTCAAAGTGTGATAATACATAGCAGAAAAAGGCCGGGGATGCCCGGCCTTTGTGTTTATGCCTTCATCTGGCGCTTGCGCGCAAGGTTGACCATGCCCTCAGGCATATCGTTGAGGTTCATGAGCATCTTGCCGCTGCCGAACGCCGCGCACGAGAGCGCGTCGTCCACGACGGTCGTGCGGATGCCGGTGTCCTTCTCGACGAGCTGGTCAAAGCCGTAGATCAGGCTGCCGCCGCCGGCCATGACGATGCCGTTTTGCGCGACGTCCGAAACGAGCTCCGGCGGCGTGCGCTCGAGCACCATGTGGATGGTCTCGAGAATGTCGCGCGCGGGCTCGGCAATGGCCTCGACAAGCTCGACCGAGCTGATCTTCACGGACTTCGGCAGGCCGGTCGTCAGGCAGCGGCCCTTGACCTCCTGAATGCCCACCTCGGCGCGCGGGACGAGGCACGCGATGCCGATCTTGAGCTCCTCCGCCGTGCGCTTGCCGATGAGGATGTTGTGCTTGCGGCGCACGTAGCGCACGATCGCCTCGTCAAAGGCGTCGCCGGCGGTCTTGATCGACTCGCTCTCGACCACGCCGCCGAGAGACACGACCGCGACCTCCGTCGTACCGCCGCCGATGTCGATGACCAGATGGCCGTCCGGCTTGGAAAGATCGGCGCCCGCACCGGCCGCCGTCGCAACGGCGGACTCGACCAAATACACCTTGCGCGCTCCGGCCTCGATGACGGCGTCGATGACGTTGCGCTCCTCCACGCCGGTCACGCTGCTCGGCACGGTGACGAGCACGCGCGGCTTGAAGAGGCTGAACGACGTCACGCGCGAGAGCAGCTCCTTGAGCATGAGCGCCGTCATGTCATAGTCCGAGATGACGCCCGCGCTGATCGGATGGATGGCCACGATGTTCGCCGGTGTGCGGCCGAGCATCTTCTGCGCGTCCTGACCGACCTTGAGCATGCGGCCGGTGTACTTGTCGACCGCCACGATGGACGGCTCGCGCAGCATGATGCCCTTGCCACGCACGAACACGCGGATGTTGGTCGTGCCGAGGTCGATGGCAATGTCCCGTTCAAAAATCATCATAAAGCAAAACTCCCGTATCATCCGCGCTGCGGATGTTATAGTTGATCGTAGCCGTCCAGCGGCTGTTTTAGTCAGCGGAGCGCGCGACCGTGGCGCACACCACCTGCTCCGCGCCCGCCTTGCCGAGCACCCGCGCGCACTCGGAGAGCGTGGCGCCGGTCGTGACGATGTCGTCCATGAGCAGGATGCGCTTTCCGGTCACGTCCGCACCCGTTTTCATGCGGTACGCACCGGCGATGTTCGCGCGGCGTCTGGCAGCGTCGCCCGTGCCGGACTGCGGCTGCGTGTTGCGCTGCTTATGCAGCGTCGGCGTGAGCGGAAGGCCGAGCTCCTTCGCCGTCGCTTTCGCCAGCAGACGCGCCTGATCGTAGCCGCGCTCGCGCAGTCTCCTGCGGCTCAGCGGCACCCACGTGACGAGGTCGTACTCCCCCGCCAGCTCCGCGCGCACCGTGCCGGCGACGAGGCGGCCGTAGACCTTGGCATACCCGGTCGCGCCGCCGAATTTGTAGCGCAGGAGCGACGCACGCACATCGCCCTCATAGGTGAGCGGCGAGACGCACGCGCGGACGAACGAAAAGCGCTGCCGTCCGCCGTTTTGCGCAAACGGCAGGCCGGTCCTGCAGTGCGCGCAGAGGCCGTCGCCGCTCGTCTCGAGAAAATCATGGCAGAACGCGCACCGCGGCGGATAGAGCAGGTCAAGCAGGAATGTGACCACCTTCATACCGCACCGCACTCCCCGCAGAGCCTGGCGCGCAGACCGCTGTAGCGGCGGGTCTGCGTCTGATTGTCGATCATGTGATAGGCCGCGCTCTCGTCCCCGACGATGATGAGCAGGGACTTGGCGCGTGTAATGGCCGTGTAGAGCACACTGCGCGTGAGCAGCATGGGTCCGGCCTTGCCGATGCAGAGCACGACCGCGCGGTACTCGCTGCCCTGCGATTTGTGCACCGTCATGACCCACGCGTGCTCGAGCTCGTTGAGCATCTCGAAGCCGTAGGTCGCGGTCTTACCGTCGTAGCACACGGCGAGCGTCTCCGTCTGCGGGTCGATGGCCGTGATCTGCCCCACATCACCGTTATAGACGCCCGTTCCGGCGGTCGTGCCGTCTGGGTTTTTGAGCACGATGTCATAGTCATTGCGGATCTGCATGACGCGGTCGCCCTCGCGAAAGACAGTCTCGCCGAAGCGCCGCTCCTTCTTCTCGGGCGACGGCGGGTTGAGCGCCGCCTGCAGGCGCACGTTCAGTGCCGCCATGCCGGTGTCATACTTGCGCGTCGGCGTGAGCACCTGAATGTCTGACGGCGGGATCTTCATATTGTTCGGCAGCCGCGTCCGGCACAGCTCGACGACCGTGTCGGCGGCCTTCTGCGCATCCGTACGCCGGAGGAAGAAGAAGTCCCCGCTGTTTTGCGAAAGCGGCGGGTGCTCGCCGCGGTTGATCGCGTGCGCATAGGAGACGATGCTGCTGCCGGCGGCCTGACGGAAGATCTCCGTCAGGCGCACGGTCGGCACGACGCCGCTGCGGATGATATCCGAAAAGACGTTGCCCGGTCCGACGGACGGAAGTTGGTCAGCATCGCCCACGAGGATGAGCCGGCACTCCGGGCGCATGGCGCGCAGCAGCGCGCACATGAGCAAGATGTCCACCATGGAGCACTCGTCGAGAATGACGGCGTCACAATCAAGCGGGTCATCCTCATCGCGCCGGAAGGTGATATCCTGATGGTCGTCGCTCATACCGGCCTCAAGCAGACGGTGGATCGTCTGCGCGCTCTGCCCGGTCAGCTCACTCATGCGCTTGGCGGCGCGCCCGGTCGGGGCGGCAAGCTGCGTGTCGAGCTTAAGCGCGTCAAAGAGCGCGAGGATCGCGCGGATGGACGTCGTCTTGCCTGTGCCGGGGCCGCCGGTGATGGCAATGACCTGATGCTGACAGGCGAGGCGCAGCGTCTCCTTTTGCTGGTCAGCGAAGGTCAGACCGAGCTGCGCTTCAATGCGCGCGGCGATCTGCTCCGTGTCCGGCATGCGGCGGTACTCCGCCTGTGTCATGGCAAGCAGGCGCTCGGCCGTGTAGGCCTCCGCCTCATGCAGGCGCGTGAGATAACATCCGTCACACCCGGCGACCCGCTCGCGCACGAGCGCGCCGCTCTGCACGAGTGCATCCACGCTCTCGGCGACCAGCTCGTCCGGCACGCCGCTGAGCTGTGACGTGGCCGCAAGCAGGTTGCGGTAGGAGATAAAGCAGTGGCCGCGCACGGCGTTGTAGGCAAGCTCATACAGCGTCGCCGCGGCGACACGCTCCGCACTCTGATCGTCAAAGCCGTGGCCGAGCGCCAGTGCGTCCGCCTCCTGAAACGAGGCGCCGATGGCATCCGAAACGAGTATGTAGGGGTTGTCCTGCACGAGCTGGAGCGCATCATCCCCGTAATACTGGTACATCCGCAGGGCAATGACCGGACGGATATTCGCCGATGCCAGAAACTCGATCAGGCGGCGCATACCGGCCTGACGGCGGAAATTTGCCGACATGGCCTTGGCCTTGGAGAGACTGATGCCCTTGATCGTGCAGAGCTTTTCCGGCTCGTATTCGAGCACGTTGAGCGTGTCCGCACCGAAGCGCGACACCATCAGTGACGCCGTCGCCGGGCCGATGCCGCGCACGGCGCGTCCGGCAAGGTAGGCATAGATCGCGTCCGCCGTCTCCGGCATGGTGCGCTCGGCAAAGTCGGCCTTGAACTGCTGGCCGTGTGCCGGGTGCGTCATCCAACTGCCGCTGACGATCATGGACTCTCCCGGCACGGCATACGGAATGCAGCCGACGACCATCGTCTGGCTGCCGTCGTCCACGTCGAGCTTGAGTACGGTGTAGCCGTTTTCCTCGTTTTGATAAATGACCGCCGCAACGGTCCCGCATAATTCTATTGGATTGACGTTTGCATCCATTGGTAAATTTCCTCTGTATTGCACAGTTTCAGATCTTCGCACTGCCGCGCCGCGCGCTCGCAGAGCGTGCGCGCATCGTCAGTCAGGCCGCAGTCGACGAGCAGAACATCCGCCACGAGCGTTCCGCCCTCGCGCAGCCAGCGAATGCCGCGCAGAAGCTGCTCGAGCTCCGATGCGTCCCCGCGCGCCCGTATGACGAGCGTGAGCCGTGCGTCCCGGCTCGAGCGCACCGGCGTGAGCAGTGTGCAGCCGAGCATCCGCAGTAGCCACGCAAAGCCCAGGATCAGCAGCGCACACAAGGTGATCTGAATGAACATCTTCACCGCCCCCTCTCCTTTCAGCCTATGAGAAAGGGGGCTTGACCGTTAACCTTCGAGTTCTTTTTTCAGGAATTGACCGGTGTAGCTCTCGGCGCAGCGCGCGCAATCTTCCGGTGTGCCGGTAAAGACGATGCTGCCGCCCGCGTCGCCGCCCTCCGGACCGAGATCGATGATATGATCGGCCACCTTGATGACGTGCAGGTTGTGCTCAATGACGAGCACCGTGTTGCCCGCGTCGGTCAGACGATTGAGAATATCGATCAGGCGCGCGACGTCCGCCACGTGCAGACCGGTCGTCGGCTCATCGAGCACGTAGATCGTCCGGCCGGTACTGCGTTTAGACAGCTCCGTCGCGAGCTTGATGCGCTGCGCCTCGCCGCCGGAGAGCGTTGTGGACGGCTGACCGAGCTTGACATAGCCGAGGCCGACATCCATGAGCGTCTGCAGCCGGTCGCAGATCTTCGGTTGGTTCTGGAAGAACGCAAGCGCCTCTTCGACGGTCATGTCCAACACCTCAGCAATGTTCTTGCCCTTATAGTGCACCTCGAGCGTCTCGCGGTTATAGCGCTTGCCCTTGCAGACCTCGCACGGGACGTAAACATCCGGCAGGAAGTTCATCTCGATCTTCAGCAGGCCGTCGCCGGAGCAGGCCTCGCAGCGGCCGCCGCGAATATTGAACGAGAAGCGCCCGGCGCTGTAGCCGCGCAGCTTCGCGTCCTGCGTAGAGGCGAAAAGGCTGCGGATATCGTCAAACAGGCCGGTATATGTCGCCGGATTGGAGCGCGGCGTGCGGCCGATGGGACTCTGGTCGATATTGATGATCTTGTCCAGATACTCCACACCGTCAATGCCGTCGCATTTCCCGGGACGGAGCTTCGCATGGTTGAGCTTGCCCGCAAGCGTTTTATACAGTACCTCGTTGACGAGCGAGGACTTGCCGCTGCCGGATACGCCGGTCACGCACGTCATGACGCCGAGCGGGATCTGCACATCCACGTGCTTGAGGTTGTGCTCACTCGCGCCGCGGATCACGAGCGCGTGGCCGTTTCCGGAGCGGCGCTGCGCGGGCACGGAGATCTTCTTTTTGCCGGACAGATACTGCCCGGTGATGGAGCGCTCGCAGCGCGCGACCTCCTCCGGCGTACCGGCGCAGACCACTTCCCCGCCGTGCACGCCCGCACCCGGACCGATATCGATGAGATAGTCTGCCGCACGCATGGTGTCCTCGTCGTGCTCGACGACGATGAGCGTGTTGCCGAGATCACGCAGCTCGCGCAGCGTGGCCAGCAGCTTTTCATTGTCGCGCTGGTGCAGACCGATGGACGGCTCATCCAGAATATACAGCACGCCCATGAGCGACGAGCCGATCTGCGTTGCGAGCCGGATGCGCTGGCTCTCGCCGCCGGAGAGCGTTGCCGCCGAGCGCGCAAGCGTCAGATACTGCAAGCCGACACTCTGCAGAAAATGCAGCCGCGAGCGCACCTCGCGTAAAATACTGTCGGCGATCTGCGCGTCTTTCTCACTGAGCGCGAGCCGGTCGAGAAACGCCAGCTCCTCCGTGATCGGCAGCGCCGTAAACTCGGAAATATTCAGCCCGCCGACCGTGACGGCCAGCACCTCCGGCCGCAGACGCGCGCCGTGACAGTCCGGGCAGGCCGTCTCCGCCATGCAGTCCTCAAGCGATGCCCGCATGGCGTCGCTCTGCGTCTCCTGATAGCGGCGCTCAAGGTTGCAGACGATGCCCTCAAACGGGCGGCGCAGCACGCCGCTGCCGCGGTTGGTATCATAATGCAGAGTGAGCTCTTCATCCCCCGTGCCGTAGAGCAGGATCTCGCGCACGTGCTCCGGCAGGTCGCAGATGGGCGTTGCAAGGTCAAAGTGATATTTTTCCGCCAGTGCGTCGTAATACATCCGGCTGATGCTCTCATCCTTGACGCCGTTCCAGCCGCTCGCGGTGATGCCGCCGTCGAGGATAGACTTCGATGGGTCCGGAATGATGAGCGCCGGGTCGATGCGCAGCCGCGTGCCAAGGCCACCGCAGGTCGGGCACGCGCCGTAGGGGCTGTTGAACGAGAACATCCGCGGCGTGAGCTCCTCGATCGAGATGCCGCAGTCGTCGCAGGCGTAGTTCTGCGAGAAGAGGATCTCGCGCTTTTCCTCCGGGATATCCGCCAGCACAAGGCCGCCGGAGAGCGCCGACGCGATCTCGACGGCGTCGGTCAGGCGGCGGTTCTGGTCGGGGCGGATGACGACGCGGTCGACCACGATCTCAATATTGTGCTTGCGGTTTTTATCGAGCGTGATCGTCTCCGTGAGGTCGTAGATGCTGCCGTCCACGCGCACGCGCACATACCCGCCGCGGCGGGCATCGTCGAACACCTTCTGGTGCTCACCTTTGCGTGCACGGATGACCGGCGCCAAGATCTGCACGCGCGTCGCCTGCGGCAGCGCCGCGATCTGATCGACGATCTGGTCGACCGTCTGGCGGCGGATCTCCTTGCCGCACTTCGGGCAGTGCGGCACGCCGACACGCGCCCAGAGCAGACGCAGGTAGTCATAGATCTCCGTGACCGTGCCGACGGTCGAACGCGGATTTTTGCTGGTGGTCTTCTGGTCGATGGAGATGGCCGGACTCATGCCATCGATGGAGTCGACGTCGGGCTTGTCCATCTGGCCGAGAAACTGCCGCGCATAAGAGGACAAGCTCTCCATATAGCGCCGCTGCCCCTCGGCAAAGATGGTGTCGAACGCAAGACTCGACTTGCCGGAGCCGGACAGGCCGGTCATGACGACCAGTGCATCGCGCGGAATTTCCACATCAATGTTCTTGAGATTGTTCTCCCGCGCGCCTTTGATTACAATATGATCCCGCATGGGTGCCTCCGAAATTGCTTAGGATTCAATAGTCAGCTCCGCCGTGCCCGCACGCACGAGCGCGATGAGCGCCTGCGGCGCGACCTCGACCTGATAGCCGATCTTGCCGGCGCTGACAAGGATGGTCTCCTGCGCGAGTGCCTGAGAAGCAAAGACCGTGCGCAGCTGCTTTTTCATGCCGACCGGCGAGCAGCCGCCGCGCACATAGCCCGTCAGGGGCGTGAGCTCGGACACATGCAGCATGGCAATGGACTTCTCCCCCACGGCCTTGGCCGCCTTCTTGAGGTCAAGCTCGCACGCGACCGGGATGACGAACACGTACGGCGTCTTGCTCGCGCCGCGGGCAACCAGCGTCTTGAACACCTTCGCCGGGTCCATGCCCGTCATCTGGGCGACGGTCACGCCGTCCACCGCATCGTCGCCGTGCGGATATGTGTGCGGCGTGTAGGGCACCTTCTTCTGGTCGAGCAGGCGCATGACATTTGTTTTTTCGATGGATGATTTCGCCATGAGACATTCCTCCGCTGATAATAACACTTTATTATATCCGATTTCCCGCATAGTTTCAAGGGATTTGGCGCAAAAGCGTTGCCAACCGGCGCGGTTATGCTATAATGCACTCAGAATGAAACCGGAGGGATGACCGATGCCGGATAACACGATCCGCGGCCGCTTTGCACCCAGCCCGAGCGGACGGCTGCACCTTGGCAATATGCTGACATTTCTGCTTGCATGGCTGGACGTGCGCGCACGCGGTGGGACGATGGTATTCCGCCTTGAGGATCTCGACCCGGAGCGCAGCTGGGAGCACTATGCTGACCTAATGGCCGACGACCTGCTCTGGCTTGGGCTCGACTGGGACGAGGGCTGGCGGCCGGGCTCGCAGGATTGCCGTCAGGGCACGCGCGCACAGCGCTACACCGCCGCGCTGGATGCACTGACCGAGCGCGGCATGGTGTATGACTGCTATTGCAGCCGTGCCGAGCGGCTGGCCGCCAGCGCGCCGCACCCCGGCGAGCCGCGCGAGGCCGGCTGCCCCTGTCGGACGCTGTCAGAGCTGGAGGTGCAAAAGCGCCTGCGCATGGGTCGCCGCGCGGCAAAAAAGCTGGAAGTGGCCGATGCGGACATTTCCTTCGTCGACGGGCACTACGGTCTGCAGGCAGCCGAACTGCGGCACGGGCGCGACGATTTTCTCATCCGGCGCTCGGACGGCGTGTTCGCCTACCAGCTCGCCGTGAGCGTGGACGATCTCGACATGGGCATCACGCGCGTTGTGCGCGCGCGCGACCTGCTTGACTCCACGCCGCGGCAGATCTGGCTGATGGAAACGCTCGGCGGCAAGGCCCCGGAATACGCGCACGCGCCGCTGCTCGTCGCGCCGGACGGACGCAAACTCTCCAAGCGCGAGGGCGACCTGAACATGGAGGCTCTGCGGCAGAAATACACACCCGAACAGCTGACCGGAAAGCTCGCCAAGCTCGCGGGTCTGCGGCAAACGGACGCACCGGTGACGGCAATCGAGCTGGCAGCGGACTTTTCCTGGGACAAGGTCCCGCGCACGGACATTCCGATCCCGCCGGATTTTTAACATGAGACGAACGATGGGCGCATCCAGACGGATGCGCCCATTTTGCATGCCATTATTTTTCCGTCAGCCGCTGCACCATGGTGTCGTGTGCAGCGCACTCAGCCGCGTCGTCGAGCGGCTGCAGCTCCAGCTCCGGATAGCGGCCATGCAGCGCCGTCGTAAGCAGGTGGTCGCAAAATGCCGGATTTTTCGGCAGCACCGGGCCGTGGCTGTACGTGCCGAAGACGTTTTGATAGCGCACGCCCTCAAAGCCGTCCTCCCCGTTGTTGCCGCCGCCGACGAGCACCTTGCCGAGCGGCGACACGCCGCTGCCGAGGTAGGTCTTACCGCTGTGGTTTTCAAAGCCGACGACCGTGCTGCCGCCGGACTTCGGCAGACACTCGAAGATCGTGTTGCCGATCATGCGCTCCTTCGCTCCGACGGTATAATAGTCGATCGCGCCGATGAAGTCGCACTGCTTGCCGTCCCACGTGCGGTAGTAGCTGCCGAGCATCTGGTAGCCGCCGCAGATGGTCAGAAACGTTTTGCCGTCGGCAATGGCAGCCTTGATCTCGCTGCCCTTTCCGGCTTTCAGGTCGGACAGGAGCACCTCCTGCTCGAAGTCCTGACCGCCGCCGATGAAAAACAGGTCAAACTGTGTAAAATCCGCCTGCTGGCCGACCGTGACCTCCGTCACCTCGGCGTCGATGCCGCGCCACTCCAGGCGGCGGCGCATGCAGAGAATATTGCCCCGGTCGCCGTAGAGGTTCAGAAGGTCCGGGTAAAGATGGCAGATTCGCAGGGTCTTTTCGCTCATTCCCAGAACTCCTTTCCGCCGAGCTGCTTTTGCAGCCGGCCGCGCAGGTCCAGCATGGCCGTATAGGTCGGCATGATGAACACCGGGTATTCCGATGCGCACATCGCGTCGATCAACGGGTCATAATCGTAAAACACCTCGATGCGCGCCTCATCCACGCCCGCATATTTCAGGCGCAGGCGCAGCTCATCGGCGCGCGTGCCGGACACGAACACCCGCCGCAGGTGCTCGCCCATGGCGGCAAGCCGCTCAAAATCGGCATCCCAGATCCATGAGATGTCCGTGCCGTCGGCGTCGCGGTCGTTGAGGCAGACGACAAACGTCGCATCCTCGTTCAGCCCGGCGAGATAGCGCATGGTCTGGTTGCAGCCGGCGGGATTTTTCACAAGCATCATGCGGCCGGGCGTGCCGCGCAGGTCAAATTTCTCCATGCGGCCAAAGCCGCAGCCGAACGCACCGAGCGCGTGCACGATCGCCTCCGGTGTGAAGCCGAACGCAGACAGCGCAGCTGCCGAGCCGACGGCGTTATAGATATTGTACGCCGCCGGAAGGTTGATGTGTACGGCGTACTCCCGACCACCGATGGACATGGTGACATCGCTCGTGTCAACGCCGAGGTTCTGCACCGCCGTGACAGAGACCTGCGGGGCTTCGCGGTGATAGCCGCACTTCGGGCAGCGAAATGCGCCCAGATGCCCGTAAGTACGGTAGTCGTAGACATATTCGGTCTTGCAGTGGATGCAGTGCGGCGCGTCGGAGATCTCCGTCAGGTCGTCGCCGCCGAGCGGAACGTTCACGCCGAAACGCACGACCGGGTTCGGCACATGCTCCGGGATGGACGCGATGAGTGAGCAATCGGCATTGATGCACAAAACGCTCTCCGGCGTGTGGCGGATGCCCTCAATGATGTTATTGAGCGTGTGCGTGATCTCACCGTAGCGGTCGAGCTGGTCGCGAAAAACATTCGTCGCCACGATGACCTCCGGCTTGAGATACTTGAGCACGGTCTTGGATGCAGCCTCGTCGCACTCAATGACGGCAAACTGGCACTTTGGCCTGCCGGTCAGGGTACTGTGCATGGCAAACTCCGCCGTGATGCCGGAGATGAGGTTCGCGCCCGAGCGGTTGGCAAAGTAGTTGAGGCCCGCATCGGCAAATGCCTGCTCGATCATGCGGGAGCTGGTCGTCTTGCCGTTCGTGCCGGTGACGAGGATGACGCGCACCCCCCGCGAGAGCACGCCGAGCACCTGTGGGTACACCTTGAGCGCCACGCGGCCGGGAAACGCCGTGCCGCCGCGGCGCAGCAGCCGCAGCAGCCCGCGTGCAAGCTTACACAGCAATACTGCAAAAAAAGTTCGGATTTTCATTCGTTAGGGTCACTCCGTGAATATCGGCATCTGTCAGCAGATGCTCATTTTTACTGTTTTTCCGGCCAGAGTCAGCATATCGCGCAGCTCCTGCACCAATTGCAGCTTGCGCTCAAAGCTGAACTCCGTATCCTGCTGGGCGAGGTTGCTCGCGTTGCCGAAGAGGACATTGACCTCCGTCGCCTCCTCGAGCAGCACGAGCGCGAGCTTGGACGCGCCGTCCTTCATGCGGGCGAGCTCGAGCGTGTACATGCCATCCGCGAGGTAGTCCTTGATGCGTTCCATCGTCACATTGACCGTAACGACGCCCTCGGTCGTCAGATCCACACCGTGGATCTCGCTCATCGGCGGCACCTCCTCCGTGCCGCTGCCGGGCAGCGTATGCACCTTTACGCCCAGATATGACGCGACAGCGTTGGCCGTGGTGCCGCCGCAGACAACATGCTTGCCATCCTTGCCGAAAAACAGGCGCATGGTGCTCAGATCATCATCCTTGCGCTCGGGCGGGCCGATCATGACGTTGACCGGACAACGCTCACGCAGGCGCGCGACAACAACAGTCGTATCATCATGCATGGCGTCCATGTCCAGCGTCTTGACGGTCGAGAGGATACTGGCCGCCATGCGCTGTGAGGAGACGGTGGGTGAATAATTGCGCAGGATAAAATCCTCAATGTCCTGCCGCGCCCAACCGGCGTCCGTCGTCACGCCGCGCCCGGCCTCCGACACGCCGTCGCTGAAGAGCACAAGCATATCGCCCACGTCAAAATGCAGGTAGCTCTCGTGCAGCTCCTTTTCCTGAATGAAGTTGACGGAGTAGTTGTATTTCCCGATCGCGCCGTTGTGCACGAACACAGCGTTCGGGTTGTCATACTGGATCAGGCGCGCGCGGGTGCCAGCCGTCTGCAGGATCGTAAAGGTCGCATAGGCGAGCTTGCGCTCCCTGCACATGGGCAGCGTTTCCGCCACGGTCGTAACGCACTCGTCAATAGGCACGTTGCCCTTGAGCATGGTCGTGAGCATGGTCGTTGTCAGTGTGGAGAGGATGTTGGCCTTGACGCCGCTGCCGAGACCGTCAGAGAGGATGACCGTTGCGTCATTGTCGTCCCATTCGAGCGCACACTGATCGCCGCAGAGCGTCTCCCCGTTTTTGTTGCGGCTGATGACGCTGATGTCCCAGACCGTGTTCCTGCAGCGATTCGTTCGTTTACGCATCATCATCGCCGTCCTCATCAAGCATGATGGCTTCCTTCAGATCGTGCACAGCCACCTTGGTCTCCGCCGCCGTTTCACCGAGCAGACTTGCGATCTCGTGCACGATGCGCAGCTGGTTTGCAATGATATCGTCCGCCAGATCGGCCGCATGGATCTTCGTCTTCTGGATCTTGTTGCGGCGCTGGCGCGCCTTGGTCACGTCGCGCATAATGCATGTAAAGAGCGTCCGCTCCGGGTCGCAGATAAAGATGCGTTCGAGATAGACGTTGTAGTCGGCGAGAAAGACCTCGTCCGTGACCTGTGTCTCGTCCTGACTGATCATCTTCACGAAGTCGTACTCATCCATGATGCGCGACACCGGATATCCGATGATGTCCGCCGGATCCTTGATGCCGAAGATCTTGCAGGCCGCCTTGTTGATCTGCCGCACCTTGAGCTTTTTGCCGACAGTGACAATGCCCTCGGGCGAGACATTGATGATCTTCTCGGAATAGGTCTCGGCACGCTCCTTCATGTAGGGCATACACATGCTGATCTCGGCGCGTCCTTCATAGACGGCGATGGCCTTGTCGCGGCAGGTGCGGTAACCGCACAGGCCGCAGTTGAGCTCATCCGCGGGGCTGAATTTGCCCATCTTGCGCAGGATGCCGTTGATGACGGATTCCGGCGGCAGATCGGTCGGATGCTTCTTGTCGATGAGCACACGGCGCATGTTGACCGGATCCTGAATATCGAAGTTCTTGCTGCCGTTGGCGCTCTGGATCACGCGGCGGCGCGACTCGAGCAGGTTTGTGTGCTTCTGCCGGAACGCGAGACCGCCGACGCAATTGCCGTGACAGGCGGCGATCTCGATGAAGCAGTTGCGCAGCTCGCCATTGACAACGCTCTTGAGCGTCTGGATGCTGTCGTCCAGACCGTCAAGGAACAGATAATCGCGCCCGGAATCGAGCGCCATGGAGTGCAGGACACCGTTTGTGATCGTATAAGCGCGCGAGAGCATCGGCTCATCCGCCGGGACGTTCGGGTCGACGGCGACGCCAGCCTCGTTCATCCACTCCTCCAGCTCCGTGAAGGTGATGTCATAATCGGCGCCGACGCTCTCAAAGCGCGTCGTCTCCTCCTTCTTGGAGATGCAGGGGCTGATGTAGACAATGGTCGCGCCCGGATAGCGCTCGCGCAGCAGCACGGCATGCGCCTGCATCGGCGAGAGCACCGGAGCGAGATACGGCAGTGCCTCGGGCAGATGCTTTTCCACATAGAGCACGATCGTCGAACAGCCCGAGGTGATGATCGGCGCATCGCCCGGCTGGGCGGCGAGCTTTTCCAGCTCCTTCTTGACCAGATAGGCGCCCTCCGCAGTTTCGTGTGCTGCCGTGAAGCCGAGCGCCTTGAGCGGTTTTTCGATACCCCGAAAACCGGGGGTGTCAAAATAGGCGATGTACGACGAGTCGACGCTTACGACGACCTGTTTTCCGGAGGCGATCAGCTCCCGGATCTGGCCGACGTCGCTGATGTCCTCCTTCGCGTGCTGCGGGCAGACAGACACGCAGTTGCCGCAGAGAATGCAGTCGCTGGAAATGATCTGTGCGTGACCCTGATAGACGCGGATGGACTTGACCGGGCAGAACCGGACGCATTTGTAGCAGTTTTTGCAGTTTGCCTGTTTGAAACGCAGAACATCCATGGGGATCCCGCCTTTCTGTGATATTTCACGAGTAGTGTTTTGCGATCTCTCTCGATTTCTATTTTTTTAATGTACCACAAAACTCCTCCCCGCACAACCCCCGCGCGAAAACGCGGCGATTCCAGCGCGCAAAAAGCCGCCGGCGAACGCTGCATCAGCATCCGCCGGCGGCGGGAACGGCTTATTCTTCGACCTTTCCGGTCAGCGCCTCGGTGAGTGTACGCCAGCCGAGCATGGCGCATTTGACGCGCGCGGGCATGTGCGCGATGTCCTTGAGAGCCGAGGCTTCTTCAAGGCTTTCAATCTCTCCCTCGGTCGCCTCGCCGTGTATCATGCGCAGAAAGGTGCGGCTCATTTTCAGCGCCTTTTCCTTCTTCTGTCCCACGATCATGCCGAGCATGATGTCCGCAGACGCCTGCGAGATGGCACAGCCGTCGCCGACAAAACCGCCGTCGGTAATGACATCGCCGTCGGTCTTGAGCTTGAGGACGATGTTGTCGCCGCAGCTCGGGTTCACGCCCGCAAGTTCAATGTCTGCGTCCGGAATGTCGTGCTTGAACTCCGGATGGATGTTGTGCTCGGTCAGAATCTCATTATAGAAACTTCTATTTTCCATATCCCATACGCTCCCTCAGGGTCGAGAGGCTCTCAAGGAACCGGTCGACATCCTCATTGGTGTTATAAAAGGCAAAGCTGGCGCGCGCCGTCGCATTCAGGCCGAGGTGCGCGAGCAGCGGCTGCGCGCAGTGGTGTCCGGCACGGATGTTCACGCCGTCGGACGCCATGATCTCGCTGATGTCGTGCGGATGCACGCCGTCGACCGTGAAGGTGATGATGCCGTTGTGATCCTCCGGCTTATCGGTGCCGAGCACGTGCACATGCGGTACAGCCAGGACACGCGCGAGGGCATTGGCCGTCAGGTCATGCTCACGCTGCCGGATGGTATCAAAGCCGACGCTCTGCACATACCGGATGGCAGCGGCCAGACCGGCCGCACCGGCGGCATTGACTGTGCCGGCTTCAAACTTGTGCGGCAGCTCGGCAAAGACGGCACCCGTGCGCGTGACGGATTCGATCATCTCGCCGCCGGAGAGAAACGGCGGCATCTCCTCGAGCAGTTCCTCCCTGCCATACAGCCCGCCGATCCCCATGGGGCCATAGATCTTGTGGCCGGAGAAGGCAAAGAAATCCGCACCCAGCTCCTGCACGTTCACCGGCATGTGCGGCGTGCTCTGCGCGCCGTCCACGACCATGACCGCGCCCTTTTTGTGCGCCATGGAAGCAACTTCCTGCACGGGGTACTTCCGGCCGAGAACGTTCGACACCTGCGTCATGGCGACGATCTTCGTGCGCTCGGTGATGAGCGATTCGATCTGCCGGAGATCCACACTGCCGTCAGGCGCGCACTCGATGAACTTCAGCTCCGCGCCGGTCTGACGGCAGACCATCTGCCACGGCAGCAGGTCACTGTGGTGCTCCATGATGGACACGAGCACCTCGTCACCCGCCTTGACGTGCGTCAGGCCGTAGCTGTAGGCGACGAGGTTCAGGCTCTCGGTCGTGTTGCGGGTGAAGACGATCTCACGCGCTGAGCATGCCCCGATGAAATCGCGCACGGTCTCGCGCGCCTGCTCATAGATATCGGTCGCCTCCACGCTCAGCGGATACAGCCCGCGCAGGGGGTTTGCGTTATGGCAGCGGTAGAAATCCGCCACCGCGTCCAGCACGCACTGCGGGCGCTGCGCCGTGGCCGCGTTGTCGATATAGGCGACGTCCGTGTGCTGAAAGATCGGAAAATCCTGCTTATAATCATACGTCATCGTTGAGTTCCTCCTCCAGCGTCTGAAGAATCTGTGCACGCAGCGCTTCGTCGTCCACCGTGCGTGCAAAGCGCTCGATCGATGCGCGGGCCAGGATATTTTCGGCCTGTTCGCGCGAGATGCCGCGGCTTTCAAAGTAAAACAGCGTCTCGTCATCGAGCTCGCCGATGGTCGCGCCGTGGTTGCCGACGACATTTTCCTCGGCGCAGAGAATGAGCGGCACCGTCTTGTTGACAACATCGTCGCCGAGCATGAGCACGGTCTCTTTCTCGTTGCCGACGGAGTTCGACGAGCCGGTCTTGAAATCGATCGTGCCGCGGAAAACCTTCTTCGCCGCGTCCTTGAGCGCGCCGGAGGTATCGATCCCGCAGGCCGTGTTCTTGCCATAATGGTTGACGACGACGTTGACATCAATCGTCTGGCTGCCGCGGCCGAGATAGCCGATCTGCGCCGAATAGCGGCTGCCGTCGCCGACAAGCTCCGTGCCGTTATCGGAGTAGAGGTCGCCCTGCCCCATCAGGATCTGCGTCATGTCCACGCCGGCGCCGGGCGCACAGTCGGCGTCCGTTTTGGCGTAGAGCAGCGCACCGCCGTGCGCACCGAGCACCTGCACAAGGCGCAGAGACGCACGGTCATGGAGCGTCAGCGCCGTTTCCACGGCGAAGCTGCCCTGCGCATCGAGCACCATATACACCGTTGCCTGCACACCGGCGGCCACATCGACCGCGACGCGCCTGCAGCTATAGCCCTCAGCACCGGTCAGGTCAATATGCAGCGGCTGCGTCCGGTTCTCTGCTGTAATTTTATAGGTATCCGTCCCGAGATCGGCCGTTTCGGCCGCATTCCACGGGATGGTCGCTTCGTTGACATTGAGATGGTTCCACGTTCTGGTCGGCAGTTTGTTGACGACCAGCTGTTGGCTCGTATTCACGATATTCCCTCCTTTCGGAATGTGCGGTCAGCCGATGCTGCCCTTCATCTCCAGACGAATGAGATTGTTCATTTCCACAGCGTACTCCAGCGGCAGCTCCTTGGAGACGTTGTCCGCAAAGCCGCTGACGATCAGCGCGCGGGCATCCTCCTCGCTCATGCCGCGGCTCATGAGATAAAATACCGCCTCGTTGCTGATGCTGCCGATCTTGGCCTCATGACCGACGGCAGCGTCCTTCGTGCGGATGTCCATGGCCGGGACGGTATCGGAGCGGGACTCGGAATCGAGCATCAGCGACTGGCAGGACACGGAAGATTTCGCGTGCTTGGCACCCTTTTGCACCACGACGCTGCTGCGGAATGTGCTGATGCCGCCGCTCTTGCTGATTGAGCGCGTGTTCATATACGAACTCGTGTTCCTGCCGATGTGCACGACCTTCGCGCCGGTGTCAAGATTCTGCCCCGCACCGGCAAACGTGACGCCGGTGAACTCCATCTTGGAGTTATCGCCTTTGAGCACACTCATCGGGTACAGGCAGCCGACATGGGACCCGAACGAGCCGGAAACCCACTCGATCACGCCGCCCTCTTCCACGAGCGCGCGTTTTGTATTGAGGTTATACATATTCTTCGACCAGTTCTCGATGGTCGAATAGCGCAGCTTGGCGTTTTTCTTCACGTACAGCTCCACACAGCCGGCGTGGAGGTTCGCGACGTTATATTTCGGCGCCGAGCAGCCCTCGATAAAATGCAGGCTCGCGCCCTCATCGACAATGATGAGCGTGTGCTCAAACTGGCCCGCACCCTTGGCGTTCAGGCGGAAATACGACTGCAGCGGGATGGACACCTGCACGCCCTTCGGAACGTACACAAACGAGCCGCCGGACCAGACCGCACCGTGCAGGGCCGCAAACTTATGATCGCGCGGAGTGACGAGCTTCATAAAATACTTGTGCACCATGTCGGCGTATTCGCCCTTGAGTGCGCTCTCCATGTCGGTGTAGACAACGCCCTGTGCAGCTACCTCGTCGCGGACGTTGTGATACACGAGCTCGGAATCGTACTGTGCGCCGACGCCGGCAAGCGATTTGCGCTCCGCCTGCGGAATACCGAGACGCTCAAAGGTGTCTTTAATATCCTGCGGGACGTCCTTCCAGTCGTTTTTCATGTCGGACTTGGGGCGAACATAGGTCGCAATGTGGTCCATATCCAGTCCCTCGATGGACGGCCCCCAGTCCGGAACCGGCATCTCGTTATAGATCTGCAGCGACTGCAGCCGGAACTGCTGCATCCAGACCGGATCGTCCTTTTCCTTGGAGAGCTTGTCGATGATCTCCGGCGTCAGACCCTCCTGCATACGATAGGCATCGTCCTCTTTGTCGCGGATGTCATAGACGCTGCGGTCAATGTCCGCGACCTGACTTTTTCCCTTCATTCGGATCGCCTCGCTTTCAGTCTGCCCGGATGCCGCCAAAGCCATTTTCATTGATGGTATCTACAAGCGATGCATCGCCGTTTTTCACAATGACGCCCTGCTCCATGATGTGCGCGGCGTCCACCGTCAGCGCCTCGAGAATGCGGGTGCTGTGCGTGATGATGAGCAGCGAGCCGTGCACGCGCTCACGATAGAGCTGCACGCCCTTGGAGACCGTGCGCACCGCGTCAACGTCCAGACCGGAGTCGGTCTCGTCGAGGATGGCGAGCTTCGGCTCGAGCATGAGCATCTGCAGGATCTCCGCTTTCTTTTTCTCACCGCCGGAAAAGCCCACATTCAGGTCGCGCTCAGCATAGGAAGCATCCATCGCCAGCAGCTGCATCGTCTCGGCAAGCTTCTTCTTGAAGTCCCAGAGGCGGATGCGCTTGCCGGTCTTCTGCTCGAGCGCACTGCGGATAAACGCGCTGAGCGTCACGCCGGGCACCTCGAGCGGATTCTGGAACGACAGGAAAATGCCCTTCGTCGCGCGCTCGTTGACCGGCAACCGTGTGATATCCTCGCCGTCAAAGACGATCTTTCCGGCCGTGACCGTGTACTCCGGATTGCCGGTGATCGCATAGCCGAGCGTGGACTTGCCGGTGCCGTTCGGCCCCATGAGCACATGCGTCTCATCCTTGCCGACGGTCAGGTCCACGCCGTGCAGGATCTCTTTCTCGCCCGCACTCACGTGCAGGCCGCTGACTTCAAGCAGGTTGCTGTTCATATATGTATCCTCCGTTCCCAATGGCAAACCGTGCCTGACGGCACGGCTGCATACGATATACATGAATTCAGAGAGGCTCAGGACGGTCTGGCGCAAATCCTACCTCATTGAGGTGAATTATATGCCTATATTCCTACGTTGTCAATAGGAATATAGGATCAAGGCAGCAAAAAAAGCACGCACAACTTAATAGCCGTGCGTGCTTTTGACACAGATGCTCAGAATTGGAACAGGTTCAGGCCGATCTCCTCACTGTGAAAGCGATCCACTCTTCCGTCGATAACCGTGATGACCATCTCACAGGTGGCGCTGATAACGGCGCGGTTGAGATGTCCGCCGAACACTTCGCCCTTCTCATTGCCGGCGCTCATATGCAGGTGCGTGTAAAATGCGCCGTCCATCGTGTTGATCGTGCCAGTCAGCGAGACGATCTCAAAATCGCCCGCGAAGGAGTTCGCGTGGTACTGCTTTTCGGCCGTGTGGAACACACCGACCGTAAACTCCCCGACTGCGCCGAGCGCCTGCACGCTCGCAAGCTTGATCTGCTCGGCCTGTGCAATGGCCGCGACCTGCTCGAGCACTTCTTCCCCGCGGTCGATGCGGGCGACGATGGTGTTGTCAAATCTTCTGTACTCCATGGCTCTGCCTCCTGACAAATGAAATGCACTGCGGTCATTATACCGCACGCGTTCTTTGCTTGCAAGACCCGCGTTATTCCAGCTCGAACGCACCGGTATAGAGCTGATAATAGACGCCCTTTTCCGCAATGAGCTTTGCATGATTGCCGCGCTCGATGATGCGGCCATGGTCGAGCACCATGATCACGTCGGCGTTTTTGACCGTTGAGAGCCGATGCGCGATGACGAACACCGTGCGCCCCTCCATAAGCTTATCCATGCCGCTCTGCACGAGCGCCTCCGTGCGGGTATCGATGGAGCTTGTCGCCTCGTCGAGGATCATGACCGGCGGATCGGACACGGCCGCGCGCGCGATGCTCAGCAGCTGTCGCTGCCCCTGGCTCAGGCCGCTGCCGTCACCCTTGAGCACGGTGTTGTAGCCGTCGGGCAGCATGCGGATGAAGTGGTCGGCGTTGGCGAGCTTCGCCGCGGCGATACATTCATCATCCGTCGCAGCCGGATTTCCGTAGCGAATATTTTCCATGACCGTACCGGTAAAGAGATTCACATCCTGCAGCACGATGCCGAGGCTGCGGCGCAGGTCCTCCTTGCAGATTTTATTGATGTTGATGCCGTCATAACGGATCTTACCGTCGGCAATGTCGTAAAAGCGGTTGATGAGGTTTGTGATTGTCGTCTTTCCGGCGCCGGTCGCACCGACAAAGGCGACCTTCTGGCCGGGCTCGGCGTAGAGCGTGATGTCATGCAGGACCTCTTTGTCCGGCGTATAACCGAAGTCCACGTGATCGAACACGACGCGGCCGGCAAGCTTCGTGTATGTGACCGTGCCGTCGCCGTGCGGGTGCTTCCACGCCCAGAGACCCGTGTGGTGGTCGGTCTCGGCGAGCATGCCGTTTTCCTCCTTGGCGTTGACAAGCGTCACATAGCCGTCGTCCGTCTCCGGCTCGGCATCCATGAACGCGAAGATACGCGATGCGCCGGCCAGCGCCGTGACGATGGAGTTGAACTGGTTGGAGATCTGCGAGATCGGGTTTGTAAACCCGCGCGAGAGCGTGAGGAAGGATGCGATCATACCGAGCGTGAGCGTGTTCATGCCTGTCAGGCCGAGGTTCGGCGTGCCGGCAATCGCCATCGTGCCGCCGATGACGGCGATGATGACATACTGCAGATAACCTACGGCGTTCATCATCGGCATCATGCTGTTGGCCATGCCGCTGGCGCGCGCAGCGTTTTCCGCCCAGACGCGGTTGCGGCGGCGCAGCTCCGCCTTGCTCTGCTCCTCGTGACAGAAGACCTTGACGACCTTCTGACCGTTGACCATCTCCTCAACATAGCCGTTGAGATCGGCCAATGCCGTCTGCTGCGCCATGAAGTAGCCGCCGATGCGGCCGGTGAGCTTGCGCACGAACACGAGAATGAGCGCCATGACGGCGCACACGATCAGTGTCAGCCAGATGCTGATGTACAGCATGCAGAAAAACACTGCCGCAAGCGTGAACACGGAAGATACGAGCTGCGCCATGGACTGCGCGATCATCTGGCGCAGCGTGTCGGTATCGTTTGTGTACAGGCTCATGATGTCGCCGTGCGTATGCGTGTCAAAGTAGCGGATGGGCAGGCTCTGCATCTTGGCAAACATCTCGTCACGGATGCGCTTGAGCGTGCCCTGCGCGATCGTGACCATGCGGCGGTTATACAGCCATGTGGCCAGCGTACCGACAAGATATACGCAGCCGATGGTGATCAGCGCGCGGATCAGGCCGGAATAGTCCGGCGACGCTGTGCCGAGCATGGGCACGATATAGCCGTCGATCAGCTTTTGCAGGAACATGGACGAGGCCGCGCCTGCGACCGCGCTCAGCAGGATGCAGACCGTCACGAGCACGAGCGTGCCCTTATAGGCGCGCATATACGACAGCAGGCGCTTGAGCGTCCGGCCGTCAAATTTCGGGCGTTCACGCATCGTCCTCGCCTCCCTTCTGCTGGGACTCATAGACCTCGCGGTAAATTTCGCACGTGCGCAGCAGCTCATCGTGGCAGCCGACAGCGTCGATACGCCCGTCGTCGAGCACGACGATACGGTCGGCATTCTGCACCGAGCTGATACGCTGCGCGATGATGATCTTCGTCGTGTCGGGAATGTAGGTCGAGAGCGCCTGCTGGATCTGCGCATCCGTGCGCGTGTCGACGGCGCTCGTCGAGTCATCGAGAATGAGCACCTTCGGCTTTTTCAGCAGCGCACGGGCGATACACAGGCGCTGCTTCTGGCCGCCGGAAACATTCGTGCCGCCCTGCTCGATGTGGGTGTCATACCCGTCCGGCATGGCGGAAATAAAGCCGTCCGCGCACGCAAGCTTGCAGGCATGACGCAGCTGCTCATCCGTGGCGTTTTCATTGCCCCAGCGGAGATTTTCGGCGATTGTGCCGGAAAAGAGTTCGTTTTTCTGCAGCACCATGGCGACGGCACCGCGCAGAGTATCCAGATCATAGTCGCGCACGTCCACGCCGCCAAGCGTCAGCTTGCCGCCGGTCACGTCGTACAGACGCGGGATGAGCTGCACGAGTGAGGATTTCGACGCACCGGTGCCGCCGATAATGCCGATCGTCTCGCCGGAGCGGATATGCAGGTCAATATCGTCGAGCACCTTTTTATCTGCCTTGGAGGCGTAGACAAAGCTCACGTGGTCAAAGTCAACCGCACCGTCGCGCACGGTCATGACCGGCTGCTCCGGCTGCGGAATGTCCGACCGCTCCTCGAGCACCTCTGCGATGCGGCGCGCGGACGAGAGCGAGATCGTCAGCATGGCAAAAACCATAGAGAGCATCATCAGGCTTGAGAGGATCTGCATGGTATAGGTGATGAGCGCGGTGAGATTTCCGGTCGTGAGGCCGAGCGCGGGATCGTTGCCGCTGGCGATGATGGCCTTCGCGCCGAGCCACGAGATTATGATCATACATGTATAGATGCAAAACTGCATCAGCGGCGCGTTGAGCGTGATGAGCCGCTCGCCTTTGGAAAAGTCCTTATAAATGCGCTCGGAGATCGCGCCGAACTTACCGATCTCGTGCCGCTCCTGATTGAATGACTTCACGACACGAATGCCGCGGACGTTCTCCTGCACAACGTTGTTGAGCTCATCATACGTGCGAAATACGCGCGAAAAGACCGGGAACACGCTGCGGATGATGAAAAAGAGCGCCAGCGCAAGGATCGGCAGAATAATGAGAAACGTCATCGAAATGTCGCGGCTGATGCGAAACGACACGATCATGGAAAAGATCAGCATGACCGGCGCGCGGATCGCCATACGCATGAGCATCTGGAATGCATTTTGCACATTCGTGGTGTCCGTCGTCAGGCGCGTGACGATGGACGCGGTAGAAAACTTATCGATGTTCGAAAACGCGAACGTCTGCACGTTGTTATACATATCCTCGCGCAGGTTCGCCGCAAAGCCGACAGATGCGCGCGCGGCAATGCGCGCTGCGAGCACACCGGTCGACAGCTGGAACGCCGCCAGCAGCAGCAAAAATGCGCCGAACTTCCAGACCGCCGCCATACTGCCGCCCTCGATTCCGAAGTCGATGAGGTTGGACATAAACAGCGGGATCACGATCTCAAACACGACCTCCAGCGCCGAGAGCAGAACCGTCACGAGCGCGGGGCCTTTGTTTTCCCGCAGACTGCGGGTCAATGTATGAAGCATAGGGGTCCTCCTTCCGGGTATGCGTGCAGATCAGCCGAGGTCGGCATAGATCGTGCGCAGAGCGTCTTCCAGCGCCGCGATCTGCTTCGGGCTCAGCGAGCGGAGCATCTGCTGCTCGGCGGCCGCAATGGTCGCCTGCATTTGATGTGCAATCTCGGTGGCACGCGGTGTCTGGCAGACAAGCTTGCTGCGCTTATCCGCCGGGTCGGGCCGGCAGGACACGAAGCCCTTTTGCTCCATGCGCCCGATGACGCCCGCTACGGACGGGTGCGACACCTGCAGGAAGCCCTCGATCTCCTTTTGCGTCGCCGTGCCGCCGTTTCGAGCCAGATAGCCGAGCACGCGGCTTTGCGTCAGCGTCAGATCATGCTGCGCAAGGTTGGCGTCGGCCTGTATCTTGATCTTATCCGTGATCATTTTTAATAGACATCCAATCGGATATTGCTCCATGATGCACCTCCGAATATGTAGCACGCTACGCATTATAAGGACATTCACGCGAAACGTCAAGAGACTTCATAAATTGTTTACACGCGAAAACGGCCGTAAAAAGCGCCCGTCTGCCATGGCAGACGGGCGCTGAAAAATGTTGGAATCACAGGTGCTGGTCGCGGTCGATCTTGTCGTAGTGCTTGAGCAGGATGCCCTCCATGACGGAGGTGAGCTTCATGTCCAGATTCCAGAAGTAGACGACAAACGTGACCACAAATGCGCCCAGTGCGCCGAGCGACACGCCCATCAGGGCCTTGAGCAGCTTGCATTTCAAATTGTTCATGTTCGATCTCCTCTCTGATTACCAGGACTTCTCGTCCTTCAGGATCTCCAGGCTCGGATCCACGGGCTCTTCCTGCATGACAGTACGCATATAGTCATTGACCTGCTGGCGCACGCCCTGACGCGAGATGACACGCGGGTCGAACAAATCGTGCGTGACCCAGACGAGGTGGATACCGTGCTCGCGGGCACGCTCTTCAAACAGACCGTGCATGCCGTCGAGCGCCTTGCAGCTCATGTGCTCCCAGAGGATGACCATGTCGGCGTTGAACTGCTCGCAGTACTCCCAGAGCTCGTCGAGCAGGACCTTGTAGCCGCCGTGGGTACGGTTGCGCATGATCATGTTCTCGGTCAGCCAGGCCATGTCGTAATACGCCTGCTCGCGGTTTTCGGGCGTGTCCTCCGTGACGAGTTCGCGCGTTGAGACCATGGAGAGCATATCCGTCAGCGGCACGATGCCCCAGCAGTTGAGCAGCCAGACGAGGAAGTCCATGTAGAAGTGCGACTGCACACCCCAGACGATGGCGCGGTGGCGGTACGCATTGGCCGCGCGCTTGCGCTTGCTGTAGGCGCGCTCAGCAAGCTCAGTGATCTTGCGGTCGGCCTCGCGGAACGCGGGCACTTTGCCGCAGATGGCCATGTAGTTTGTTTCGGTATACAGCGCGAGGTTGGAGCCAAAGACCTGCGGGTAGTCGGTCTTGTTCATCTCGAGCCACTCGAGGCGGCACTTGGTGGCATAGTTCACGCGCTCGGCGCACTCGAAATACGCCTTCCAGTCCCACTTCTCGCCGGTGTGCTCCTCAATGAAGGCGATGGCGTTGCGGATCTCCTGCGCGGCGTATTCCTGCACATCATCCTCGCGGTGGCGCAGGGGCGCTGCAAGCTGGAACACCGGGATGCCGTCCTCGAGCTCGAGGCGCTTGGAGATGACACCGTTGCCGAGCAGAGAACCGTCGCAGGTCGTATTGCACTGCACGGCGCAGGCGCCGAGCACGGGCGCATCGTCGTCGATGGACACGCCGGCCTCGGCCTCCGGCATCGGGCAGACGTCGCCGGCAAGACCGTATTCCTGCGCAACATCGATGTAATGCTCAGCCGCGTGCTGGTTGAGCAGCACGGAGACGTAGGTGGACGGCGTCTCGCGGCTCAGGCACTTGAGCGTCGGGAAGCCCATCATGACGGCAGTCATCTCGTTTTCATCCACGAGCACGACCTTGTCGGAAAACTTCTTATCGTTGCCGATGCGGCGGTCGCCGCGGAAGAGGCTGTCGAGCAGCTTTGCCACGTCCTCAATGACGAGGTCCTGCTCCAGGTGGCAGATACGCAGATATTCATCGCGCAGACCCTGCGTGTGGCGGTCGACCATCATGGGCACGGCCAGATAGTTGGCCATCCAGCGATAGCGGAACATGGCCTTGATGTTGCGCGGCTTGACGATGAACTTTGCAAGGATGGTCATGATGTGCAGCCAGCGGCTGTAATCATAGAGCGTGTCCTTGACGCCGCGCCACTCGCGGCGGTTGCGCACCTTGCCCTCGGTATAAAACTTGCCGAAATTCTCGCAGCCGATTCTCTTGTTGGACATCACTGTTTCCCCCCTTGAATCTTCTTGATCTCCATGCTTTCCACGAATGCCTGCACACGGGTGCGCATCTGGCCGGAGGAAGCGATGTTATACGGGCGGTCAACGGACAGGACAGGATAGCCGTAGTCATCGTTGAGAATGTGCGAGCCGAGCATGCGCTCATACGCCCACGGGTCGCAGAACTTGATCTGCTCGTAGATGATGCCGTCGGCCGCATACTCCTTAGCAAGCTGGCTGACGTATTCGCGGCGGCCGAGCATCTTGGGCATATCCATATAGCGCGGGCACTGGGCGCGGTTCATGTACTGGCGGCAGATCTGCGTGAGCGCATCCTCGTCGTCCGTCAGCGTGATCGGGTCGCGGCCCGGGAACGAGCCGTAGCAGAAGCGGTCGGCGCAGACATAAGCGCCGGTGTCCTCGACGAGCTTGATGAAGTCAATGTCATCGACCTCGGAACCGACAACGACCACACGCGCGCGGTACGGATTTTTCTTATCCGGGCGGCGGGTCTTGAGTTCCTTGAGCGTCTCCTCCAGCTTGTCGATGAGCAGGTATTTCGGCGCGACATAGGTTGCAAGCGTGATGACGTGGAATTCATAGCCCGTGATGCGCGGATTGTCGCCCTTGCGATATTCGCCGATGGCGCGGATGAGCTCGCACACGCGGTTGTGCTCGGCGACAGCGCTGCGGATGGCCGCGTCCGACACGTCGATGCCGTAGTGCTCGTGCAGCGGCGTGAGGATGTGGTTGCGGCACTGGAGCACATACAGATTCAGACCGTTGTCGTCGGCCTTCATCGGGATCTCCATGTACTCGTAGAAGAACTTCGGCTTGCTCTTGCCCATGGTCTTGAGCAGCTCCATGTTCTCGACGGCGCGGTTCATCATCGTGCAGCCGTCCGGCGTGATCATGCAGTCGGCAAAATTGTAGCCGCCCTCGATGGCACGCTCCAGCAGCGCGCGGCTATACTCGCACAGAAAGCTGGTCATGTAGTACGTGGCCATTTCCATGGAGCCGGTGCGCGGCGCGCGCAGGCGCGTTGAGAACGCTCCGGGCAGGTTCAGCAGCGGCTCGGGCGTGTTTTCGCAGGCATAGGCAACACAGATCTTCCCCTCATTCTGCGCCTGCGCGACCAGGTCATTGTGCGCTTCCTGCAAAAGGTTTTCGAAGTATAAAAGATGTTTCAGGTCTTTCATGGTTCACTCCCTCTTCATTTGTGTTTCTATCAAAAGCGGCTGCGCGACCGCCTCTGTGTATCTTTGCTGCCCACAGGCAGAAGACCCGGCGCGATCAGCGCGCCTCGATCTGCTTGATATTGATCTCATTGCCCTGCTGCAGCCAGGTCTTGCCGCTGCCGCAATGCGGGCATGTTTTGCCGTATTGTACGGTCGGGTAGGTTTGCTTGCAGTCGTCGCACCAGGTGACGGCCGGGATGATCTCGTACAGGAATTTCGTGCCATGAATGATCGGCTCTTTCTTGGCATACCAATTCCAGCAATCTTCAAGATATTCCGGCACAATGCCGGAGACCTCACCGAATTCGAGCGTGACCGACTCGATCTCGGTGAGGTTGTTCTCCTCGGCGATCTCCTGCACCTGCTTGACGACATAGGTAACGATGCTCAGCTCGTGCATGGGGGCTCCTTTCGGGAGGGCGGGCACAGCGGAAGGGATGCTGTGCCCGCCGCAGGATGGATACTTATTTCTTGTCCGTAAGGGACTTCTTGATGATCTTCACCTGACGCTTGGCGGCATAAGGCGCGATGGCCTTGAACTTATCCTCAGCCGGGATCATTTTGCTGTTTTGCGGCCGCACACGCTTGAGGTGGATGGCATCAAACTCGCACTTGGTCGTGCAGATACCGCAGCCGATGCACTTGTTCGGATCGACAACGCTGCGGCCGCAGCTCAGGCAGCGGGACGCCTCGGAGCGGATCTGCTCTTCGGTGAACGTCACGCGGTCGTCCTGCATGGTGCACACCTTCTTGCTGTCGATGGCAACGGCAGCGCGTGCAGGCTTTTTGATCTTCTCGGTCGGTAGAACGATATCGTCCTTGTTGAGCTCCTTGAACTCGCGGGTGTTGCGGTGGATCGTCAGCGTCTGGCCCTTATTGACAAAGCGATGGATGGACACCGCACCCTCGCGGCCGGTCGCGATCGCATCGATCGTGTACTTTGGGCCGGTAGCGCAGTCACCGCCGACAAAGATATCGGGCTCGTCGGACTGGAACGTCACGGCATCGTGTGCGATCAGGCGGCCGTCGGCCGTCTCTGCCGCGGTGCCGGCCAGCACATCGCCGTAGACCGAGCGCTGGCCGATGGCGACCAGAACGTTGGAGCATGGGACGGTGATGGTCTCATTTTCGTCATAGACCGGGGCGAACTTGCCGCTCGCATCGCGGACGGACACGCAGCGCATGAGCTCGATGCCGGTGACCTTACCGCCCTCGCCGAGGATGGCCTTCGGTGCCCAGGAGTTGTTGATGACGACGCCGTCGGCAATGCCGGCGTTCTTCTCGTCCGGCACGGTGGGCATCTCTTCGTCCTTCTCGAGGCAGTACATATTCACGCTGCCCTTGGTCAGACGCAGGGCCGCGCGCGCCACGTCGATGGCCGCGTTGCCGCCGCCGATGACGACCACGTCGCCCGTTAGCTTCTTAAGCTTGCCGGCGTTGACTTCACGCAGGAAGTCGAGGCCGCTCTTGACACCGGTGAGATCCTCGCCGGCGATGTTGAGCTTCGACGCCTGCTGCAGGCCGACCGCGACGTAGAACGCCTGGTAGCCTTCCTCGCGCAGCTGCTGGATGGTAATATCCTTGCCGACTTCGACACCGCACTTAAACTCCACGCCCATCTCGCGCAGCACGTCGATCTCGGACTTGACAACGTCCTTGCCGATACGGAAGCTCGGGATGCCGTTGACGAGCATGCCGCCGGGCACGGCCTCTTTCTCGAACACGACCGGGCTATAGCCCTCGATGGCCAGGAAGTAGGCGCAGGACATGCCGGCCGGGCCGCCGCCGATGATGGCGATCTTCTGGTCGAACTTCTCGTGCGTGCAGGAGTTCATGGGCGGCACGTAGCGGTGCTCGGCCTTCATGTCCTGCTCGGCGATGAACTTTTTGATCTCGTCGATGGCCAGCGGCTCGTCGACGGTACCGCGGGTGCAGGCATCCTCGCAGTACTTTCTGCAGATGCTGCCGCAGACAGCCGGGAACGGGTTGTCCTTCTTGATGAGCTTGAGCGCGTCGGCATAGCGGCCGTCGCCCGCCATCTTGATGTAGCCCTGAATGGCGATGTGCGCCGGGCAGGCGGCCTTGCAGGGCGCCGTGCCGGTCGGCCAGGTCTGGATGCAGCCGTTCTCGTTGCGGTAATTCTTGTTCCAGTGATCCTCGCCCCACTTGGTGTCGTCCGGCAGCTCGTGGTGCGGATACTGGATGGGGCCTTCCTTGGTGCAGAGCTTCTGGCCGAGGCGGACAGCGCCGGCCGGGCAGGTCTCGACGCACTTGCCGCAGGCCACGCACTTGTCCGGATCGCTCTCAGCCACATAAGCGGAGGCAGACAGGTTCGGCGTGTTGAACAGCTGCGAAGTGCGCAGCGCGTTGCAGACACCGACGGCGCAGTTGCAGATGCCAAAGATCTTGTTTTCGCCGTCGATATTCGTGATCTGGTGGACATAGCCGCGATCCTCTGCCTTCTGGAGGATCTCCATGGCCTCTTCATAGGTGATGTCGTGGCCATGGTTCGTCTCGCGGCAGTAGTCGGCAAAATCACCGACGCCGATGCACCACTCGCCCTCAACGTCGCCGGAGCCCTCACCGCGGATGCGCTGCTGCTTGCGGCAGGAGCACACGCTCACGCCGATATGCCCCTCATACTTCTTCAGCCAGTGGGACAGGTGCTCGATCGGCAGAGACTTGCTCTCTGCCGGGATCGCCTTTTCGACCGGAATGACATGCATGCCGATTCCAGCGCCTCCGGGCGGCACCATCTCGGTGATGCCCGCCAGCGGCAGATAGGCCATGCGTTCAAAGAAATCAGCCGTCTCCGGGAACATATCCGCCTGCTCGGGATTGATCATCATGATCTCGGCGCTGCCGGGAACGAACATATCCAGCACCCAGCGCTTTTCATGGTTCGGGTTCTTGCCGTCGAGGTTCTCCCAATGGAACTCGACCAGACCGCTCTCGCTGATGGCCTGCATCGCTTTTTCCAGATAGGCTCTGTCAAACTGCGGGTTCTTCTTTGCGAGCTGCTCGATCGTGAGCGGCACACGCTTTTTCATGGTCAGCGCGATATCGAGGATATCATCCGCCATCTTCTGATCATACTTCACCGCCGTGAACTTGAGGGCGGAGTTGATGCCCAGATACTCCGGAGAATCCGGCGTGATCTTATCCTTTCCCAACAACACCGTCGCGCGATCCGTGATTACTTTTCCGAGCTTTGCAATTTTCTCGTCTTTTGTCATGTTATCGCTTCCTTCTTCTTTAGATTGCAGTCAAACGACATCCGCCCGTTCCGACACAAGAACGGATTCGGATGCAGCTATGTTAATTAATTAACCCTGCAATGTCAAGGAGTCCGGAGCATTTTTGAAACAAGTCACAAAAAATCTGCAAAGAAATTGCGAATAGATTTTTTTGTGTGTTGAAACGTGCAGACAAACGTCGTATAATGTTTGAAAAACAAGAACATTTTTCGTCTGGAGTGTTATGGATGCAAGATTCTGCCCGAAAGTTCAAAGAGGAAGTCGCGGAAGCCGCGATCTCCCTGTTCAAGCGCAACGGATACAACAACGTGACCGTAAACGAGATCTGCAAGGAATGCGGCATCTCCCGCTCCGTGTTCTACTCCTCGTTCAACGGCAAGCGCAGCATTCTGGAATACATGGTGGAAAAACCGCAGCACAACGATGATGCGAGCTTTATGAAATTTGCGCACGCAGACAATGACTTCGAGCGCATCTGGCAGCTGTTTGACCGCTTTATTACCATCGCCTACGACTTCGGCCCCGAGCTTACGAGCACGCTGTTCATCATGCAGTTCGAATCCCCCGAGGGGATCCGCGCAGCTGTGCACGCGCTCGATGATCTGTTTGCGACACTGGCCACAAACTGCGCCAAATCAGGCATTATCGACTCCAAAGAGCCGCCGGATCTGCTGTCGCGCATCGCAACGGATCTGATCTGCCACGAGCTGTACGTCTGGTCCAGCCAGAAAGGAAACTTCTCGCTGCGCGCACGCGCGCGGCAGTACGCCGAGATCGCCTACCACGTCAAGCCGGAGTATCGCATGCCGGCCGAGCAGCGCGACGCACTGTGACTGCAAGGCTCCCCCGTCAAGAACACCTGCACAGCTGCTCTTGGCATTTGGACAAAACAGAATCTGCGCATATCCTTCTGCGCAAAAAGCCAGCGGCAAGGCATTTGTTCCAGCCGCTGGTTTTTTCATTTGTATCAATCATAAACGTGCAGACAAACCGATTGCCGAAAAAATTCATAGCTGCGCTGCAAAAACGCCATCCGATCGCGTTAAATAATTCACGAGATCATTATAGCAGAAGCAAATACATAACGCAAGTACTGTTTTCTCACACGCATGGACTTTTCAGCGGCTTTTTGCGGTGCAAAAACAGCTGCCGGAATCCCTTTAAGATCCGGCAGCTGTTACGTGAAGTATGATATTGGGCTGTGAGGTCATTCCCACTCGCTCCCTGAAAACCGTGAGCTAAACGATTTTGTATAGGTCATTTAGCTCAGATTATCAGGATTATTCGCATTACCTATAAATCTTGGACTATCAAGATTTTTGTTGTCACTGTGTTGTCAGCAACGGCGTTGAAATAGACTGATCATACCCTTTACCAGTATTGTTTATTCTTTGCGCCAGCGTCTGATAACATCATCAAATACAATATCAATCCAATCTTTGTTCCACTCATCAAAAACATTAACATTGCTAGAGTTTGGCACTGGATCCGGCATATCCATTTTTATCACTGCAGGCAATGGAACTGCATCACCAACGACCAAACATTCGCCAGCAGCCAATGTCGGAAGGACATCAACCAGTGATGCGTTGTTATCTGGCAAAAGGTTCTTTATACAGCTTTGGTCGTTAACGTTCGTCAACTTCAAAACTATGAAATTATTGCACTGCGAGAAGATTGTTTCAGATACTTCGGAAGGCCTTTGACTGACAACCATTAAATTCAATCCATATTTGCGTCCTTCTTTAGCAATGCGCTCAATAGAATGTTTAGAAGCAGAATATTCTGCTCCCCCACTTTGGGGAATGTAATTATGTGCTTCCTCGCAAACGAGCATGAAAGGTATATCATTAACTTTCCCTTCTTGATGCCGTATCTTAGAATAATGAAACGCGAAATCAAAAATAACACGAGAAAGCAGACTTATGACAATACTAAGTACTTCAAATGGGATGGCACTTAAATCGATTATTGTCACATTGCATTTTTCAATGTATCCGAGAAATTGCTTGAGGATATCTGCAAAATCTTGAGTTGTGTATGAAGTACCGTCTTCTTTTTCTGGCTTAGTTATAAAGCGTAAACGTTTGTCAGACAATTTGGTTTCCAATCGCGTTACGAATCGTTCAAATTCGCCATTATATGGACCGGGAGATGCCTTTGCATCCTTGGAGGTACTTGTTGGTGCAAACGTTATTTCTCTTGCCAAATATTCATTGTCCGCATCTTCAACTAAGCTGCCATCAAGTTCAATTGGAAGTCGGGGCGTTCCGTCCTTTTTATTTATCACCTCAGCATTTTTGTTTTTGATGTAACGATACACTTCTGCAATATCAAAATAAACTGGTGTATCGTATGTAATATGCTCCATTTCTGGATTATGCTTTTCCTTGCTTAATATTACTGCTTTCTTGAATTGTGAAATCTGATTATGCGAGTTCAACTCATTGCTTTCGATGAATAAAGATTCTAACTCTTGTGAATTCATCAGCCAATAAGGCAAACTTAGTTTCTCAACATCAAGACAGTTAAGACTAAATTGTTCGGCTTCTTGTAAAGTAAACGCAGAACTATACTCTGAATGAATATCAAATATAATGATATGTGCATTTTTGAGATTTCCAGCATTCTCATTGTGCCCTTGGTTAATTTTTAAGATATTTTGCAATAACCTTGCAACAGCACATGATTTTCCAGAACCTGTTGATCCAACTACTGCAATATGCTTCCCAAAGAACTTGTTGCCATCAACGTAATAATTTACAGCCTGATTATTTGACAATTTTCCTACACCAAAGGAGAAATTATCATTACTACTAAATATCGCATTAATAATCTCGTCATCCGGTAAATACGCAGGCTCTGTTGGTGAAGGAAGATTAACTCCGCCCTGCCTAAAAGATATCCCATCATCCGTCTCGGAATAGCAACCAATAGGTGTACAGATAATAGTATAGCTAATGGTTTTGGCATCATTTGATTGAACTGCAGAGACATTTTGAATCGACGCAAGTATTTTCAGATCATTTCCATCTTCGATGGCAACATATCTTGACACCTTAATATTTGCTTTATTGCGTTCAAAATCTTCGATGCTGTTCATCAAAATATGAATTGCACCAGGATTACTACTTATAACTTTTCCAATTTCAATCATACTTATGCCTCCATTGTTCTGGTCAGTCCAACCAAATATTTGAGTGCATTAATGTCTGTAATATTTAACTCTTCTAAAGTGTAATCAGCGCTGGTTAAGTCTTGCGGAAACTCTGTCTTGCTTCCAACGATGTATAGCTGATTAACATTACATTGCTCCAATATGCTGGCACTGATATTTCCCAACATAGCAATTTTGCAAACAAAATCAGGGGAGCTGTTTTGATTATTCACGAAGCTATCCGCAACAAATGTGGTTCCGATCAATCCTGTATTGGCCGATTTTTGGTATTTGAAAAGTTCAAGAAGAACGCTTTGCATTAACGTCACATGACGGTCTCCAAACAGGAAAATCGGTGGTTTTTGAAGTTTTGGCTTCTTGAAATATTTAGCCAGATATTCGTTAATCAAAGCAACAAGACCATCTTGAGATTCATCAAGGAACCGATCTGTAAAAACAAAGGCTCGTACATCAGGATTTGAAGCAAATGCAGAGGATAAATGCTGTTTTTTTGCCTTAAGCAGTTCTGCTTTATCTATCGCTTTAAGAGTCCATTTATTAAGTAAGACAGATTTCTGCGTTCCCAAAAAGTCCATTAATTGAGACTTGGTGATTGTTCGTTCAGCTTCCGTTTCTTTTGCAGAAAGAGACGCAATACGAGAAAACGCATTGGGATAATACAATGAAATTGCAGTTTCATGGTCAGACAAGTCTTCGAATTTCTGAATAACTCGACCTTTTAGGACTTCAAATTGTTCAGCTTTTACATAAGCAAAAACGTTCCAGAAGTCATTAATGTCGACTCGCAACTGCAGCGTAGTCCGGTTTGTTTTATAGTACTCGAGCAATTGATTCTTTTCTTGCTCAGTTCGTCTCGCTTTATTTGCTATGCTAAGAATAGTCAAATCAGGAATGTTGTAGATGCGGTGAAAGTATTTGCTGAGAATCTCCTTATCTTTTGTCGTGTTCAAAAAGTCTAAGAAAGCATTTCTATCCACTTCATCAACATTATCCGAATAATATGCAAAAAGATAATATGAAACGCTCTTTCCTAAGTAAGTACTTTCACAGTAATGGCAGAGCATTTCTAATATAGGTGCTACAACACTTGATAATTGATACTTTTTATCTTCGTGATATTTACATTGAATCGTTTTTATTGCAGAGGGCATATGAACATCGATATCTTCAATCACCCCTTCTAATACCACTGGGACATCATCGTTAGAATCGAGGATTATATCAATAGACTTATTAAATTGATATAAGTAGCCTTTTATTGTGCTATCGGCTTGTCTCATGTAGTTCACCACCAACCCATTTGATCCATATGACTATCCTCGACATAGCCTTCTTCTTTGCATCTTTTTCCAGATATTTCTGGATTTTTCACACCATTCATTGTTGATTCCAAGGCGGTCTATCAAGACCTCTTTATCAACGATGTCGAGGGCCTTTTCAATGTCATCATCCTCACGGACGATTGCATCAATCCGTTTCAGCAAAGACCGGCACGTTTCTTCATCAATGTCATCCAGCTTGGGAAGCATAATATTTCCCATTTCTCCGGGCAATATCTCCAGAACACCGCCACCATAGCTGCGCCCACAGATTTCTGTAAATGCAAAAGAAATGCTGTTATAGTATGCAAGTAGGATGTTTTCCGGCTTTACATCAGGATTGAACTTCATTCGATGCATGGTATCGGTAGACACAGCATTGCAGCGATTCAGGACAAACTTTGGGTAAAGATTATTCCTGCGAAGGAAGAAGGCGTCCGGGATCCACACAGAAGGAACGATATACCAGCGATCTCTAATTGAGCATTTGTACCCTTCATTTTCGCCACTGGCTTCGCCCAATGCTATGTACGCTTTATGTTGCTCCGGATAGTCCTCTATTGGAATATCAGGAAATTTCACAAGCCGAGCTCTTTTTCCGGATGCCTTGTTCTTTTTCCAATCTTCGTCTGTGAAGAATATTCCGTGAGCATGAGAACTCCTACCGATCAGCGGAAGCGTAACATTATCTAAGCCATATTCATCGCACACTTCTTCTGAAATTGAAAAGTATCCGTTGTTTCCGGTAGTGATACCTACATTGATGAGCCCATAATCGGCAAACCTCGCAAACCTTTTATCTGCGCGGATGGTCTGGATCAGTTCCATCTCTTTTGCAGTTGTGAAATACCTTGTCCATTTTTCTTTCACATGCTGCATCTTTTGAAATCCGTTCTGCTGGAGATCAAGCTTTTCAAACCCGGAAAGGTCACTCATCTCAATTATACGGATGCCTTTTTCTACAGAGCCTTTTTCTCCAATGAAAGCCACGACTTCTTGCTCAATGTCAGGAAAAACGAGTTGTTCAAACGTAATCAACGTAATTTTCGCAAGATGCTCAGAAAGGAAAAGCCGTAAATCCTCTGCGTAAGCCACCTGCAAGATTTCAGCCGGAATGACAAATGCTATTCTCCCGTTTTCAGACAGCATCTGAACACAGGCTATCAGGAAAGCCACCCATGCATTGATGAGCTTATTCGCTTTCATTCCATGTGACGTGAGGATATTTGATTGAAGCTCTCTTTGAGTTTCTGTGAGGTATTGATAGCGAATGTACGGAGGGTTCCCTAAAATCAGATCATATTGCGTTTGGGTATCGACCATGCGTGAATAGAACTCAAAGAAATCCTCGTTCAAGACATGCACGTTTTGATAGTTTCGATAATTGCGCTGAACTTTTTCAGCTTCATCCGGCTCAATTTCTACTGCATCAATAGTTCCGATTTGCTCAATGAGGTTTAACTGCCTAAGACTATCAAGAAATACACCATCGCCACAGCTCGGCTCAAGGACAGTATGGATGTCATCAGAGGCGCAGAGATTTACCATTGCATTTGCAAGCTGCAACGGCGTATAATACGCCCCTCTCAATTTCTGTTCAGAACTGTCTTTCTTGAGCCTCATAGTGATAACCTCACTTAAAAATCCAACTGATATACTTTAGCAATCAGTTCTTCTATTTCCTTGATCAATGCGTCCTTCCTGGCTTGAAGCAGTGTTGAAATACGTCTTGCAGGCTGGCTTGACAGAGTAGTATTTATATCATAAATCTCTCTGCTGGCTTCAACGACACGATCATAGATGCCTTTCTGAACGGCATTTTCAAAATCAAGCTCTACAAATGGAAGCGTCGAAAGAACGAATGTGCCACGTGCAATGAAGCCGCCTTCAAAATCGCTGCCGACAATTTCAAGAATTCTCTCTGTAATTGGATTGGACAGCCACGCCTGAATATACTCAAGTGCATAGGGGCTGTCTGCCTTTTTACTTACGGCGCAGTATCCTGCGGTACCACCGGAAGCAATTAAAATGTCGTTCTTGTCAAGAACGTACATCGGTTCTTTGCTTAATACACCAACAATCAGCTTCGGTGTATTGATGAAGGCCGTCAGCGCCTGAGTTCTGCCATATTGATACCATGTATCTGCCGTTGCATTAGGAACATCACGAATACCGGAATCGGATACGCATTTCGGGACTAACCGATCATAGTATGCTTCAAGATAGGCATAAGTTCCGGGATAAGACGCCTTCATTTCGTCGATTGGAATAAGATGCCCTGCACCGTCATAAGGGAAGATAATCCGCTTGTCTGTCTGCAAAACACTATAAGAGTTCAATCCGCGTTCGCCCTGGCGTGTAGGCTTAAAATACGGGCGCAGAATAGCCTTTTCAATCGTGTAATTGTGACCATCTCTACGGATTTCAATCGTATCCTGATACTCGGCAATAATGTCTTCCGAAGAAAACCAATATATCGGAGTGGGGCACTCGGCGCTTGTTTGAATACCATTGAAAATCTCGGTATGCTTTGTGAGCGGAACCGATATTTGATCTAACTTTTGGAGTATTGCGAGGAAGTCCATATCGGTTGTCAGACGCCACGGAAGCTTATTCAGAATGGATGTGTTTAATTCAATTTTGCTTACTTCTTCACCAGCCCAAAGTCTGTTTGCAGAATCAATGCTTGAATATACAAACATATCCTGCTTTGTTTTTTGAAGAAGCAATATAGAACTGTAGATTGTCTTATCTTCAAAAAGCTGGGCATCGCCAAAGTCATCAAGGCTTACAAGCATCTGATCTTTTGAGATTAGAGCTCTCAGTTTCTCTCCGGCTCCGATTTTGAAGAATTTGTTCGGAACAATGTAGCAAATATATCCATTTTCCGCAGTCTTCCGAACAGCCTGCTCAATGAAGATGAAATACTTATCGAACTGTTTATGAGAAGTCTTATACTTCTTCTTGTATATTTCAACTTCCGGGATCGGAAGCAGCGCGTGCATTCCCTCTGTATTAACATAGGGAGGATTGCCGATGATTACGCTAAAGTGGTTTCCGTTGTTGATGGAATTCCAGTCAAACGGAGCCAACTCAATCAATTCGTCAGCGGATGCATGTATTCCTTGAAGCTCCTCGGTACTTACGAGTGAATTACCGAAAAGGATATTTGTGCTAAGGTCAGGTAGTATAGGTGTTTCATCCGCAACTGAGGGTGCTGTCTCATTTTCAATCAGCTTTATCAAAAGTGAGAATTTTGCCACTTCGACAGCATGAATGTCTATATCAATACCGTAAATACAGGAACAGAGAATACGTTTCTTCTCGTCGAGTGGCAGCTTGTACGAACCGTTTCCGACCTCAAGCAAATGCTCCTGTTCACCATTGGCAAGGTATTTCTGGACGCAATAGTTTTGTAGATAAGCGAATGCTTCCTCAAGAAAGATTCCCGAACCACACGCTATGTCAGCAATATGGACATCCAAAATCTCTGCGGGTGTCTTTCCTTCACAGGCTCTGCTCAAAGTCTTTTCAACCATATATTTCACAATCTCAGTCGGAGTTGTGACTACTGATCTATTAAGACAGTCCTTCTTCTTGCCAAGCCCAATCGTGCCATCCGAGAGAAGAACCAACTGTTCCGTCAGGAACATTTCATAAATCTTTCCAAGAAGATTCGGCTCGATAATGTTGAACAAATAGGGACTCTGCGGGTAATAGAGTCCTTTTATCATTTCAGAGATTACAGCACTGGACAGATCAAAAACAATATCATCCCCGGAGAACATACCGGAGTTGTAACGATGGTCTGCAGAACGGAACAGTTCTTCCAGCTTTGCTTGAAGTTGCTCAGGCTCAGAAACTGAATCTTGAAGTTTGTGATACAGTGGGAGATTCTTATCTTCGCAAATGCGAAGGAAAACAATCTGGTTGATAAACTCCTGAACAACATCATTGAGGACTTCAAGAGACTGATACCGCCCGCCTTTTCTATAAAGCTCATTGCTCAGTGAAATTCGCCAATCATTGATCTGTTTTAAGAACAGTGTATCTACCTGCTGTTTCTCGCCGCCAGTTGCAGGGAAATTGTCATCTAAATACCGGTCAAATTCGCCGGAATAAACTACATCCCTTGAAATGAGAGAAACGATCTCGTCATACCGCTCTGCATATTCGGTAAAGTGGAAGATACGATAACGCGCCACGGCACATCCATCTTCCTCTTTGGGAATATAGCAAGTATCATATATCGCAAGATATTCAAAATTCGTGAGAACGGCAATTCTATGATTGGCGTTCCATCCGTATTTTCTTGTTTGAAAAGCTGGGTCGGTTACTCTGGTAATATCGACGGCAGGCTTTTTCGCTTCAAGAAAGAATTTCGCAACACCCCTTAACGTCATCGTATAATCCGGACGATCAGTAGGGGTTGAATAGTTTTCGGCAATTACCTCACGGTATTGCGGAGCAAGACCTCTTTCATTTGCAACATCCCATCCTAAAATTTTCAAAAGAGGATCAATGTATTCAATACGGCAAGAGTGTTCATTATAATTGTTCTTGACATCCTTATAATAAGCCAAATTCGTTTGGAAGCGATTGGCAAGGTCTCTAATTTTGTCGACATTAGTCATCTGTGCTTCCAGCCTTTCTTTTGTCATTAGTAGGTTTTTCGGCATTCTCAGGAATAATCCAAATGCGGCTCATTCTTGTTGCACCAATAATACGATTGTTCTTACAAAGTATTTGGACCTGGCGAGGGGTAATCCCCCACTTTTCTGCGGCTTCCTGAACCGTAATATATCCATTCATAGAAAACACCTCAATAAACAGAGCTGGAAGATATCAATGATATAATATTCGTTTAAGCGAACAAAGTCAAGTGTTTGTTCTATATCAATACTCTCATTTTTTATTTCGACATAAAATTAGTGGCGGGGAGTATACTCCCCGCCGCCTGACATCTTATGCGTAGATCAGATCGTTGTTGACCACCTCCATGGCTCGATTCCGGATGTTGTTCATCCGCTGCTCCCACAGCATTTGATTTTGCGCCTTAAGCTGTTCGGTGACGCCCTCACGAGCGGCAAGTTGTTTCACCAGCTCAAAGAACATAGCCTCTGCCTGCTCGTTCAGATCGGCAAGATAACCGTCTAGCTTTCCTGTGATCTGCAGCTCTGTGAACAGCGCTTTACGGTGATGCCGGAGATACCGCAGATGCCGCTGGCCCCATACGCCGATGGGGCGCTGTTCTTCGTGTGGCACAGTCAGACACGGGAGATAATAGTCCCCGTGCAGCTCGTACCACAGTCCATTCTTTTCGTCGTAGATTTGTTTTTCCATTGTTTGACCCTACCTTTCATAATCATAGCTTCTCTGACGTTGTAGCCGTTTTGCCTGTTGTGCTTCTCTGGCCTGTGCCACCAGATTATCGACCTGCTTGCTCCCGAACACTTTCCGAAGAAGGGCATAATCCTTGTTCTGCTCCCGCAGGGCGGTGTTTTCCTCTTTGAGCCGGTCGTTACTTGCTATCAGATGTTCGTTTTCCTTATACAGCCTCCCATTTCTTTCGTTGATCCGGTGGTGGCTATCCCAAATCTTTGCGCACTGTACAATGAGGCTTTTTATCATCTCTTTTAGCTTTTTGATCAGCGGCTCGGCAAACTTGGCCTTATAGCTCTTGGCTGTCATAAACGCCTGCGGTTCGGGAAGCTGATACTCGGGATCGTGTGCCAGCTTATCTTCCATATCTTGATAGGATTGTTCGCCTTCCTCCAGATTGTTGATCCGTTTGGCCAGGGTATTGAACTCCGCTGACCTGTCGGCCAGCTTTTCTTCCGCGGCGGCGAGCTCCTTCGTCCGCTCCTGCTTCTTATAATCAATCACGCTCAAATGTTCCTCGTGAGTGCCTTTTTGCTCCCATTCAAAGCCGTGCCGGAACATGGCAATGGCAAGCTCTTTCTTTTCGGACAGTACCCATTGATTCCACTCTGTCGCTCCACGGGTGCCGCCACGGAAGCCCTGTGCGGCGAGAGCCTGTTTCAACGATACCCGTGTATCCAGTCCTCGCTTGCTCCCGGTAGTGAAGGGGATGAAATCAATGTGGATATGGGGCGTGGCCTCGTCCATGTGCAAGTGAGCGGAGAAGACGTAAAGGTTGGGGTTCCTTTCCCGGAAGCCCTGGAAGTATTCATCCAGCGCTGCCTTGGCCTGTTCTCCAATCTCCGTTCCTGAGCTTGTATCGTCTCGATTTCCGATTTGTATAATCAATTCATGGAAGGGCTTTTCCTGCTTGCCGGTACGGATCTTTTCATAGTAATCATCGATCCGTCTGTCAGAGCGTGTCTGCTTGGCGTTGTATCGTTCCAAGGCTTCATCGAAGAGTTTGTGGTAAACCTGCTTGATTGGTTCGTTACAGTATTCTATATTGAGGTGGGTGCGCTCCGGGTCCACGTTTGCCGCCTTGAATTTTCGGCTGTTGTGATTGACGGAGCCTTTTCCGACCTCAGCGCTGATCGTTCTTTTCATTTCAAATTACATCCTTTCCTTACGCTGCGCCAGCAGCGGCCTTTGTTACTTTCTGCGAAAGTAACGCAAAAGCACTTTTGACAGCCTGCGGCCATCAAAAGATGCTGTTGCGCTCTCCGAGGGGGATGCCGGAAGCATCTTCCCGCCGCTGCGGTCAGATACTCCCGGAGGGGCGCTGCCCCTGCTATCTTCGGATAGCTCCCCGGCAGGGAGCGCCCTTTGAAAAGGGCTCCCTTGCATCCCAGCCGAAACTTACGGTGACGATGATGACGATGGTGACGATATTTTAGCCACCATCCTCAAACCCGTATTAATCGTCATCACCGTCACCTATCGTCACCCACGATCCTGCTCAAGCGGACGAGGCTACCTGTCTTGGTGCGCTTGCAGGTATAGGCAATCGAATACAACTGAGCCAGTTTTTCCTTGCCCACATTCAGTTTCCGGATCAACAGGTTCGGCTGAATATTGTCCTGCAGCAACACCGCGAGGTCACTTGCCCGACCTTCCCATTCTGGTACATCGTCGCTGAGAACCGCAGCGACTGTTTCCAAAAATGGGTCAGGCTGCAGTTCCCACGGCCTGGCTTCACTTCGTTCAAATTGCCAGACCAAGCGTGCTTCATCACGGACCAGATAGATTGTCTGATCTGGCTGATCCCGCCCTGTGATCGCAAGCGCCGCATTCATGGAGGTTCTCTTTTCTTTATTGAGGATCATTGCTCCATCAGCGGCGCCCATCAGACCGTTCGTGCCGGAAATCATCTCAAAGATATCTTCCGCCCGCTGCTTTCTGGTGTGGTGTACGACCAGCACACAGATTCCACGAGCATCGGTAAACTGCTTCAATTTACCTATGGTTTCATAATCATCGGCATAGCTGTAGATGTCGCCGGATGACATCCTTACCTTTTGAAGAGTATCGATGATAATCAACCGGGTCTTCGGGTTTTCTCTCAAATAGTTGTCAAGCTGAGTTTCAAGGCCAGAGCTTATCTTTTGTGAGGAGATTGCAAAGGACAGGGCATCCGTCCCCTGCACGCCAAACATCCGGGCAAGGCGGCTTTGCAGACGCCGCTGATCATCCTCCAGGGCGAGATACAGTACCCCGCATTGATGAACGGGGTACTCCCAAAGCGGTTTTCCCGTACTGACATGGTAGGCAATTTGCGCTACAAGGAAAGATTTTCCAACCTTGGAAGCTCCGGCGAGGATATACGTGCCGGGATATAGCATCCCTTCCACAATGGGAGGTCTGACATCAAATTCCCGGTCATAGAGTTCGTTCATTGAAAACGTGTGCAGATATGCCGGGTCTGTCATGCGCCGCATTTTCCGCTGTAATTCCTCAAAATCCTTGATTTCTGCGGTTTCATCGGTTATACTATCGCCAGTACATTTTGTGAGTGATCGCCCGTCATCTGCGCCAACAGATGTGTTCAGGGCGGTCATTCTCGTTTTATCCGTCATTCCGATCCCTCCTTCATTCCATACAGCGTCCGGGTAATGAGCTCGATGTTGTCCAGCAGCTCGTCCCGGAGCTCGCCGGCGGCCTCGATGCGTTTAAGTTCGTCGAGAACGGCAGCAAGCTGGTTCCGCAGCGCCTTGTATACTTTCGGATTGCCCTGGACCACGATATCCCGGTTCATGCATCGGCGATAGCAGTATTCCTGCTTTGGCAGGCCGGAGAGCGCCACGGCAGCATTGATTTGCTCATTTTCTTCAGGCGATACCCGGAACCCCACTGTGATATTTCTCCAACGGTTGTGTTCGTCTCTGTTTTTTGCTGACATTTTATAAATCCACCTTTCTAAAATCATTGAGCCTGCTCGCCATATCAGTCTGTGTGGACGGGAACAGGTGAGCGTAGTTATACGTGATATTGATGCTTTCATGGCCGACCCGGTCCGCAATCGCTACAGCCGAATATCCCATGTCGATTAATAGGGAAATGTGGCTGTGCCGGAGGTCATGAATTCTGATCCGCTTGACTCCTGCGGCGGCTGCGCCACGGTCCATTTCATGGTGAAGATAGCTCTTTGAAACTTCAAAGATACGGTCGTTATCTCCAATCCCATAGAGCTGCTTCATATAATCCTGCATCTCGTCCACCAGAAAGTCCGGCATCACGATATCCCTGACGCTCTTTGGCGTCTTAGGATCGGTGATGATGTCTCTGCCGTCAATCCGCTGATAGGACTTTGTAATCGAAACGGTTTTGCGCTCAAAGTTGAAATCTGCCGGTGTGAGCGCCAAGAGCTCGCCCTCCCGGATGCCGCACCAGTAGAGCATTTCAAAGGCATAGAAGGAAACAGGCTTGTCCATGATCGCAAAGGAAAACTTCTGATATTCCTCCTGCGTCCAGAAGAGCATTTCCCGGCTTCTGGCTTTACCCATGTTGCCGACCTTTGCCGCCGGATTCTCATGCAGACCGTAATACTTCACAGCGTGATTGAAAACAGCGCTGAGTTGATTGTGCAGCGTTTTCAGATAGACCGGCGAATAAGGATTCCCGTTCTTATCCTTGCTGTTCAGCATTTCGTTCTGCCAGGCGATGACGTCTTTTGCCTGTATCTCGTTGATTTTTCGCTTCCCGAAATACGGGAGAATTTTTGTGCGAAGAATATGCTCCTTGGTATGCCAAGTGTTTTCCTTGATTCGGCTTTTCATATCTGCCGTATAGGTCTCCACGAAGCTGGCAAAAGTCATATCCAGATCCGCTTTCGTCTTGTTAAGCTGTTCACGCTCCCATGCCAGGGCTTCCCGTTTCGTCAGAAAGCCCCGCTTTGTCGTCTGCTTTCGTTCTCCCTGCCAATCGGTATAACGATAGTAGACCTTCCATGTGTTTGTTTTTGGTTCCTTGTAGACTGCCATTCAAATCACTTCCTTTCTCTGTTTTCGGCTGTGCCGTAGCAGGTCTTTTCCATGAAGTACTGTTTGTTGACCCGTCCGGCTATTGTTAAGAACCCTTTATCCTTCAGCTCAGCGTTGAGCTTTTGGACGATTTTGTAGACATAAGACTTGGAAATCCCAAGCATTTCCGCTACTTCATCTACCTTCATAAAAGTGTTACTTGCCATATTTGCCCTCCTTTCCCTCTGTTCTTTTATTCAATTGTTTTCTTTAGTGTCGGAATACTTTCTTGCAGCCTTCCGATTTGCCCGGGCGGATGTGCCATTACCGTGACACACGACGGTCAAACTTAAATGTATCTGTTTAGTTCTTACTCATCATACTAAACGTATCTGTTAAAGTAAAGGGGCTTTCAAGGAAGTATTAAATATTTTTGCTTAAGATATTCTTGACATTCCTAAACGTATCCGCTATAATGAGTGCAAGTACATTAATAGGAGGGTTTTCCTATGGCGATTGGCGAAAGAATACGCTTTATCCGCAACCTGCGGGGCATGACACAGAAATATCTTGGTACATTGGTCGGCTTTCCGGAGAAGACCGCCGATGTCCGCATGGCTCAATATGAGGCTGGTACACGCACCCCGAAGGAGAATTTGACCAAGGCCTTGGCTGCTGCGCTCGATGTTTCTCCGCTTGCTCTCAATGTGCCTGATATTGACAGTCATTTCGGTATCATGCACACCTTGTTCGCTCTTGAGGATCGTTATGGTCTCGTCGTTGAGATCAGAGACGGTGAGATTCTTTTCCGCATTGACCCTCGTAGGGGAAAAGAGGCAGCCCAGCTTTCTGAACAGGTTTCCGCATGGGCAGCCATTGCAGAGAAGTACCATGCCGGAGAGATTAGCAGAGATGAATACGACAAGTGGCGATATTATTACCCTGAGTATGATGACACGCAGATTACCGCAAAAGTCCCCTCGCAGAAGTTGAGCGACGCCATGGTCAAGGCATTCAAGAAAAAGCTGAAGGATTGATATCTTCATAAACTTCCTTTCCGAACAAAAGAAAAAGAGCTAACTGATCCAATAAAAATCAGTTAGCTCTTTATTTATGAGTAATGCTTAAAGTGTTGTCAAAACGTTGTCACAAGGCTGCTTGAAGCCTCAAAAACCCAGTATTTATGCGGGTTTGCAGCGTTTCGTGGATTATTCCCACTCGCTCCCGTCAAGCCTATTCTAAACAGGTTTGCTTATGGGATTTAGCACAGATTATTTGTATTGCTTTCATTATTCAGGTAGCATGGGCTATCTGATTTTTTGTTGCCATAGCGTTGCCACAACATTAAGCACGTTCAGATAGATTTCTCTCTAACAATGTCCTTGATATATCTGGAAGGATATTGAGTTTTTATATCTCCCCAGGGCATACGTTTTCTCGCCGGATATGTCATATAACATAGCCTTTTTGCTCTTGTGACGGCAACATACATATTATTCATTTCTTGCGAAAGCTGAGAACCACCAGTTTTTACCGCTCTGTAGTCCGGAAAAGTTCCCTCGCTCAACCCAATAATAAAAACAACATCGAATTGTAAACCTTTTGACATGTGGGCTGTCAAAAGGGCAATACCGTTGTTATCTTCAATCTCTCTTGTCTTACCCAAAGAAATCTGATTCCTAAAAGACGTTAGTGTGCGATTCTCCTTAGGAACAAACATGCAATACCTACTCCAATGGTTACGCCATTGTTGAATATCCATAGAAATAAGGTAACGCTCATCATCATCGAATGAGGGCAAAATGTTCTCTATGCAATTCAAAGCTGTGCTAAAATTCAAAACCTCTTTATTTAATATTTCCAATGCAGGAACCATACTCTCATAAGCCGTTTTTGTTAGCACTTCTCTTAGAATAGATATTCCATCTTCATTTTTCGTAGTATTGTAAGAAAATCCAACCATGCTCTTAAGCTGCGAAAGATGAATATAGTCTCTTCTGTTGATAAGTATTCGGATAGCGAGTCCAAATACTCTCATATAATCGGATTCGTTATCAATTCCTGTTGAATTCTTCTTAAAAGAAAATGGAATATTACGAGCAGATAACTCTTTTTCCAAATAAGAAAAAACATATTTGTTTCTGGCAATAACGGCCATTCTGTTCAAAGAAAGTTGACCTTCGACATCGGAATGCCCATTTTGAATTAGTTCTTCAATCTTATCTGCTACGAAACTTGCTTCAGCACTCTCGTCTGCTAATTTTATAGCTAATAGTTCGCCTTCGTATACATAATTTGTAACACTATCATAATGTTCCAAGTGATTAGCAAATTCTACTATCCGTTTGGCAGAACGATAGTTATCGTTTAACTTATAAATAACAGGCGAAAAATCCGAAACAAAAAATTTCGTCATGAAATCACTATCAGAACCATTAAAACCATATATGGATTGATTAGCATCGCCCACCATCATCACATTGTTGAAGCTATCGCCACATAATGCCTTGATTACTTGGTATTGGGCAAAATTAAGATCTTGTGCTTCGTCGATACAAATATAACGATAGAGTGAGTTATATACACGAACAACACTCGGATTTTCAGTCAATATCCGATATGCAAAAAACAGAATATCGTCAAAATCCATAGCATTTTGATCAATGAGCTTTCGAGCGTACTCTGAATATATCAACGGAAATGGAGCATTAATGTTACAATTTTCAGGCAAAACAAATCTTTTTTTCTGTTCGCTGATTAACTGCAATATGCGTTGCATAATCTGATTTTTATCTTGTTGCCTTGCAAGAAAGTCTTTTAACTGTTGGTTTTCCAAAAAAACATCTTTGAGGACAGTTTTTCGATCGTCTTCGCTCTCAAACAAAACCATATCCGAATTTAATCCAATCAAGTTCCCCCTGGATTGAACTAAATCCAAACAAAAAGAGTGTATTGTCCCTGCGGTGACTCTATCAAGTTGCTCCTCAAAGGCACGATCCTCAGACAAGCGATCCTTCATTTCGTCGGCAGCCAAATTGCTAAAGGTCAGAGCCAAAACCTTTCCTCGTTTGCTCGAAGATAACAAGTGTTTAATTCGCTCAATCAAGACTCTGGTTTTTCCACTACCGGGACCTGCTTCAACCAAAAGCGCACCATCTTTATGATTGACTATTTGTAGTTGTTTCTGTGATAGCTGCATCACACGGTTCTCCTTCATTACTCACGATAAAACTCATTGCATCCAGTAAGGACTTTATTTTGGGAGGAATCCGACGGTTTTCATCTGAAATAGATACAATTTTTTCAGCAACTTCCGTAGCGTACTTAGCCTTAGCTTGTTTTGCTGTACAACAATCGTAGATAGCCTGACGGTATCCTTCATCGCCAGAGTAATTTCGTATTATATCCCTATATATTGGTTGATGGCAAGTCGGGCATTCTGGTTGATCTGTTTTTTCTCTACCAGCAGATGTGTGGTCGCGCTTATGAATATAGTTGTTTACGAACTCAGGGTCACCTTCATACTCACAAATAGCACTAACTATTTCTGCTTCATATCCACTATTTAGCAAATGCCGTTCATAGTCTTCACCATTATCGAGAATAATTACATTCGGAAATGTTTGTATGTCTGCGTTGAAAACATCTCTAATCGCTTTTGTGACAGTCTTAATAGTTTGAGTTTCTCCGTCACTAAAAATGAACCAGTTGATATTGAAATCTTTTATTAAGCTAAGAAACGTTTTATAGTTCTGTCCGCCAATGCCTATAATGCTGATACCGCAAAAAGCAGGCTCAATATCAAATTTCTCTCTGAAAAATATAGGCAGTGCCTGTTCTTCTGTGACTCCCTCACATAGTACGATAGCTTTGGAGAATAAAAGCTCACCTCGCGAAGAGATTACTTCACGCCTTATTCGGTTTTTCTCCTCCTGAGTATAATTCCCAGCATCAAAGTTGTGTGCCGTTGTTCTTCCATTGATCTTTTCAAAATGAATTAAGTTTTCCAAATTGGCTTGTGAAACAACGCTTGGCGAGTGCGTGCTTATAATCTTTTGACCAGAAAAATTACACAATTGCGAATATAACTTTTGTTGTGCTTGTGGATGCAAATGCGCCTCTGGCTCTTCCATCGTTAGCATAATATATGATTCGGACTCAGAATCGTCTTCAATTAAACGTTGTTTTTCCCAATCAACATATGCACCTAAAGTAAGGAAAGAGATCCAACTACGCGTCCCCATTCCGTGTTGTGATACCGACAATCTGGCTGCATTACCATCCCTAAAAACGACATCCATTCCCTTGTGTAGATCCGTCATTTTACGTGCCAGAGGCTCAATTTGGATAGCGCCATCGGCCGCCCCAACTGTTGCTGCAATTGCCGAGATTCTTGTTGCCGTCTGACTTAAAGCCGGTATACTATCCACAATTTGAGAGTTGACATCATTTAGTTGCCTCTCAATTTCCAGAACTTTTTCTTGAGGTAAATCCACTCTTGACGTGGCACGTCCAAAATATGACTTTCTGTCTTTAATGTCATCTACCACATCTCTTTGAGCATCCATATAGAAAGCAGAAATGTAAGTATTCATATCACCAGTAAATGCTTTACGACGGCTAACGCTTGCAGAAGAAATGCCGTCTCCCCAGTCAGTTATTTGCTTGCGAACAACTATGTAATCATTTCTTAAAGCATCATATTGCAATATGGTACGGATACCGACGTAGTCTCCAAGGGGATCTCCGGTTGTAATCCACTCTTCTGTAAAAACTCCGATCCAAAAATCCGAGAAGTTACTCACGGCGTTGTTAGCATCATCTACAGGACGGAGCATAATATCAATAGTTGCACTTTTAGTATTATCTAGGACTTCATCCTTATCAACATATATATCGTCCGAAGAAATCGTTCTGTTTTGGCCTAATGCAACATTCATAGCTTTGAGGAAGTTCGATTTTCCACAATTATTAGCTCCAATTACTACATTTATCATTGATAATGTCAACTCAAGGTTTTTAATTGAACGGAAGTTTTCAATTCTGACTTTGAAAATTGAAATCCCCATATGGATAATCCAGTCCTTTCGCTGTGTTATTCTATTAACAAGTCTCCTGTTTCAAACGCAGAGGGATAAGTAAGTGACATCATACGATTTTTGAATACCACAACATACGCAAACACAGTTCCTTCACCGAAGCGGTCGTGCAGTAGCGTTTTTCCATCTGCGCAAAAGCTAATCTCGTCTGGCAATGAATGCAAATACGGCACCTCGAATTTTTTTGTATGACAATTGGGGAAGTTTGCTTCGAGTGCAACAACTTGTCCGTCACCAAAGGCTGCATGATGAACAACGGCACCTGCGGGGACAAGTGGTATATCTTTTGACTTATGTGTAACAACTCCGCTTATGATTGCAGTCACCTTGTCGGAAACCGTTGCATCAATGTACTGCTTCCATGCAGGTGCCTCCAGTATATCCCGCCTTGACTCGCATTTAAGGATTAAATCTCTAAGCTGTTCAGGATTTGCCTTTTCTGCCTCAAACATTGCGACAAAATACTTCTGGAATTGTGCCAATGTCAAAGGTACGATGTCCAGACGTTGCTTTACATCTCCCTTTGCATACCAAATGCCATGTCGAAATGTTTCGGCAGTGTTAGTGTCAATACGCACTGCAATAAACATTCCGTAGACAGGCTTAGCATATTTCAGAACTGCATCCGAAACATGACGGCGAACGGGCTCACCCTCCATTGCTTCTTGACGAGAGGACGTAGACATAGTGACTTCCGTTAGAATAGTGAAATCATTAAACTCGCAGTACAGATCACCCTTGCCGCCGCCCGCTGCTGAAACTGGCATAAAATCAGAATCCAATTTGAAACCACGGACTTCATAAGGCTTATTAACCATGTGATCAATGGCTAAAGCAGCTCGCCAAAGTGTCCACTCAAGGTAGACAGGAGTTTCGTCCTTAGGTACCTCAATGGCGTTATCTTCGTCATATACCAGCTTGCCCCCGCCTCTAATCAGCAGAGTCATGTAGTCTCTGATTTCCTGCCACTGGTTGCACTGATCATTTGCATATTGGATTTCATCTGTTTGAGCAAGAATATTCTCAAGCCGCTGCCGCGCGATATTAATTTCTGCGGCAGTGCTTAGTGGGAGATCAGAAATATCAAACAAGATATGCCGCTCTCGCATTTGTTTAATCAGATCGTCAAGCAAAGACTTGGCAATATCTGCGTTATCAGTAGGCAGAGGAGCACCGTTGCAGAGTGTTTTATACTGCTCCATTATCGGCACGGCACTCGCAGTTGCTTTTGCAAGTTTTTCTGCCAACACATGCTTTGTCGGGACAATAATAAGCCCTCTGCCTTTTCTTTGGAAAATTCCAGAAATACGGAGATACCGCATATTCATATCGCTATAATCTAAGAAATTATCAGGCTTTTTGTCGTAATTTTCGCCTCTGGCTGCAATTTCTTTCTTATCAAAAGAGCGCTTGGCAGGGTCAGCAGCTCTTCGTTGACGCAGATCAAGAATCCTATCAACAACCTCATCCACATTATAGCTGGGATTAGTGGTATGTCCCCACAGTGCGAATTCGATTCTGCTCAATTCAGAAGAACCGGTTCGCTGCTCAAGTTCCAGCATGACTGCCAGGAGCCATCTTAACGGAGAAAAATAGTGCATACCATCAGGCATTGGATATTGTTCAACGCTCATTGAACGAAGAAAGCACTCTTGCACTGCGGGATATGTGTCTGCTTTCAGGAAGGTTCTGCCAAATGGCGTGATTTCATCAAGCGGTCCTAACTCTTCCTGCTCGCCATCTTTTTTCTTGAGCTGGGGATAAATAAACCCGTTTCTGGAAAACATCAAGCGCCACTTTCGTGCGTGACTTCCGGACTCATCTTTACCATTTTCATTTTGGATGATTCCTTTTTCATCCAAAAGACGCATAAAGCCTATTTCGTTATCTCTTCTACGGAGATTCCCAACATAGGGTGAGTTTGCAAATATGGCGAAACCATCTTGAATACGATTTGGATTGCGCAACCCCGTATTACCGACAAGCCAAATTTCTATCTTCGTGCTCATGCTGCCCCCCCCAATCAATACCCAACAAAAAGGTATTCCTGCACTGAATTCCTATGTGTTTTGGCATCACTCTGATTTCCGAAAGAATACTTGTAATCTACCGGAACAACTTCAACATGTTTTTTGTACTTCGCCATGATTGCCACCATTTCATCTTGTGTAGGAAGACTATTTGAAGAATAGGAAACGATTAAAACACTATTTGCAAATTTCTTGAACAGTCGGTCAAACGCATCTGCTGCGCCTTTCCTTGTTGAAAATGGGGTTGGATAGGATTTGAACTTCTTCGTCTGCGTATGCTCCTGAATTTCTACGCCTTTCCAATCTCGGGCAAGCCCCTCCACAAAATGATACCGGCGAACGTACTCATTATCGGAGAGCGGTGAGTAGTACGGAGGGTCTATGTACACCAAATCAGCCTGTTCAATGCGGAGATCCATTGCATCACCATTTCGTGACTTATTAGGCTTTCCATTGTCGAAGACGGCTTTATTTACTGCGTCAACTGCTTCGAGGAATTGCTGGGCAAGTGTCTTTTGCAAATCTTTTCGTCCATCATTATAACGGTTCCCAGTGTATGTAAAGATACCGCGAGGACGCTTTTTGGTACAGGCGCGAATCAATGCTGTCATTGCAATCGCGCGCTTGTATTGGTCGTGTATTCCCGCAATATTGGTGCGAAGGGTATCAATGAGATCATTCTCATCGTCCGTATAGTACAAATCCTTAAATGTGCTTGCAACAAAATGATCGGATTCCTTGTGCGTAACCAGCAGACTCTTTGCCTCATTGAGCGGCAGGGTAACATTATTGTTCTCGACCATTGCTTTTGTAAAAGTTGCCGACATAGACATATAATCATTGCTGATTACCGTTTTGCCTTGCGCCTTGAACATATACCCGACAATGCCAGAACCAGAGAATAAATCCACTACTGTTTCGGCTTGGAACTGAGAAGCAACCGACCATATCTCAGACAGTAGTTTGCTCTTTGAACCCATAAACCGTGTAGGAGGATATGCAGAAACCTGTTCCGGTAAAGGCTTAGGGGCAAGTTTGATAAGAAAGTGCTGCTTTGGTGGAACGGTTACAATCACGTCCTCGCCTTTTCGTGTACTTCCGTTGCAGGAAATGTGACGCTTCGTTTGGATAACATCAATTTTGAACGGAGCATATAATTCATGCACAAGAGGATGGTTTGAGTTTGTCAGGATGACGTGACAGCCTTTTTCGTGCAAACGCATGACCTGTTTTGCAAGTTCAACATGATCTTCTTCATAGAATTGTTCTTTAGTGTATCTCTTAAAATCCGAATACTCGGAAATCGGGAGATATGGAGGATCTAAGAAAATGAAATCACCCGGCTGAGCATAATGCTCCAGAACAAGGAAATAGTCTCCACAGACAATATCAGCTTTCCGCAAAGCCTGTGACGCCGCATGAAGCGCTTCGGTGTCACATATTTTTGGATTCTTGTACTTTCCGTATGGTACATTAAACTGTCCTTTTTTGTTGACACGATAAAGTCCATTGTAGCATGTCCGGTTGAGATAAATCGTCCTTGCGGCAGCTTCTGCCTTGGGCAAAGTCTCCCAATCTAAACTGCGTACAGAATAAAACATTTCACTTGTATTTTGGTATTTTTCAAGGTAGCTGATCACATCGTCCACGTGGTCTGCCACTTGGCGATACATATTGATTAGCTCAGGGTTACTATCTGCAATGACAGCATTTTCGGGCTGCAATGCAAAAAACAAGGCACCGCCTCCGAAAAAAGGTTCAATGTAACGTCCATAGGAAGAAGGAACCTTTGGAAGCAGTTCTCCCAGCATTTGAGTCTTGCCGCCCGCCCACTTGAGAATCGGTTTGGCGGCTATTGTAGAAATCTGTGCTGCTGTATTACTTTGCATTTTGCCGCCTCCTCTCAGGCTTTGACCTCGGGTGTAAGTTCCATTATATCACCAATATCGCATTGCAAAGCGGTACAAATCTTCACAAGAACATCGGTTGTAACATTTTCATTTTTACCGAGCTTTGCCATTGATGCATGGCTGATGCCTGCTGCTGCGCAAAGGTCCTTTTTCTTCATATCCTTATCAATTAGCAGCTTCCATAATTTCTTGTAACTTACAGCCATGTCCTTCACTCCAACAGTAAATTGAATTCATATTTTAATGAGTAAAAATCAGCTTTCACTGAACTTGTTATCAGTATATCATACTTTGGATCAGGGAACAAGTACGTAATTACCAATATTTCTTGCTCACAAACAATGTCCATAGGAGCTTGGCTGCTCCTATGGACATTAGCAGATAAATCACTTACTTCCGGTTCTATCTCGTCCTTTCAGTCCGTTTCTCTTGGCAAGCTCGCTTGCTGCCTGTCGGCGATCATCCGAATACGGCGCGGTCAAGCGAACAGCGAAGCGCTTGCGGTCAATCTCAAAGGTCAAACCGCCCTGTTCATCATCGTCGGTTTGTCTGCACAGGTTGGGATGCTTTGCCGCGTACTTTGCCAGCCGCTTTTTGAGCGCGGTATTGTGCGTCTGGATTTCGACGGCTTTGCTGGCTTCGTCAAAATAGATGCAGGTCGTTTTCTGCCGTTTAGTCAGTCCAGTTTTCATATTGCCTCCATTTCTGCCTGTTCTGCGAAAACGGGCGCATTTTCAAGATTTTTTGTCAGCTCTACACCTGCAAAAGCAGGTTGGTTTTTGAATGGGGAGGGCCCAAATGATACGCTGCTCGGTTCGGACGCTCCCATTCGATAAAATCTGTTTTTCTCAGCTCAACACGGCATCAGCGGGCATCGTCCCGCATTGCTGCTTTTTCTCTGCGCGGACGGAAGAAATGCCAGAGGTTATTGCGCTGGATCACGTCCTCATAGCGCTGCACTTTTCCGCGAAGCTCTGCGTTTTCGCGTTCCAAGTCCGATGTACGGAGTTTGCTGCGAATGGATTTATACTCAGAAAGCTCCTGCTTCAAACCGGCAATCTCTTCCTTGAGCCTTGCAATCAGCCTGTTTGCCGCGTCCAGAGCTTTTTGCAGCTTGGATTCCTTTTTCTCGGCTGTAATGTACTTCTTTGCAAGCGTGGACAGGCGTTCAAAATCCTCACGCTCCACGGCAACCTTGCTTGAGAAGGGAACGGACTTCGCCTCAATCTTTTCGATAGCTGCCACATTGACCTGCTGATTCTGAATTTTCTCAATCTGTCTGCCGAGCGTCGCCGCCTGCTGTTCCTGCTGGCGGTTCTGCTCCGTGAGTTCTGCCAGCCGCGCCTGCTCCTGCTGTACCTTGAACTGCGTCACAGTCAAGTGTTCCTCCGAGCTGCCACGTTCACCACGCTCCAAATCGTCGTACCCAGCGTCACGCATATACCGGAAGAAATCATCCTGCAAAACGCTGTAGGACTTCTTGAGAACGGGCTTGCCCTTTGCACTCAGAATCGGCATACCGTTTTCATCCAGCGCGGGCTTGGAATCCCACTTCTTGCTCATGCTGACCTGCTGTATTATCTCTTTGACCGTGCCGCGAAGCGATTCGTCCTTGCAGCGCTTTGACCACAGGATTTGTTTCTCCACGATGGGGATATAGATCACATGAAGATGATAGTGGTACACGTCCTGCCCCAGCGCGTCGGACATGGCGCGGTTGCGTTCATCAGCGTGCATGACTGCCGAAAGGATGTATTGCTCACCGCCGACAATTTTGATTGCGGCTTTGTACGCATCGGTGTAGAATTGTTTTGCAAACTCATAGCCGCCGTGGTTGAAGAAGTACGCGGAGTTGACGTCGAAGATCAACTCTCCGAATTTCTCAGCATCCGCTTTCAGACCGCGGGTGGAGATCACGCCGTCAGAGCGCATCTGCTCGAACATCTCCTTATACCCGGCGGTTGGTGTTTTGAAATGGACGTTGTATAGCGTCTGTTCAGGAACGATGTCCTGATTGACATACGACGATTTTTCGCGCTCATTATGCGCCTGTGCGTTGTCGATGTCTGTATTCTTCATTCTTGCGTTTCTTGCGCTGGTACGGTGGATACCGTCGCCTCTTGCCATAG